>Ga0226835_1000146_pt1 | contig 124629 bp, 94 predicted proteins | sample LAC_MetaG_1_FD_163627 | JGI IMG/M metagenome (GOLD analysis project Ga0226835, IMG submission 163627) | Anaerobic ammonium oxidizing microbial communities from anammox membrane bioreactor (MBR) in UC Berkley, California, United States -... | ecosystem: Engineered > Bioreactor > Anaerobic >... | reverse complement strand
GCGGCGGACACCCTCGCCGGCCTCGCCCGCGCCGCGGGAGAGGCGTTCCGGGACGTCACGCCGCTGGAGTGCGCCAACTACTTCACGGCGACGGGATACACGGATAAATGATGCAAGATGCTCTATCACCTGAACTGGTTCCAGAGAAGCAACTGGCCCAGAGGCGTTCACCTGTTCGAAGCTGCGAATCAGGCACAGCTCGTGCCTGGCGCAAGGCACAGCGACATCGACGACATCCAGTGGATTCAAGACCACATCGCCGACAAGGTGACGGAGAGGCTGGAGCGGCCGTAGGCCGCAGAGGAGTTCTGGGATGTTCGGACGCACACTGTTGGTGGTCGTTACTGTTTCGGCGGTCATGGCGCATAGCGCCGTCGGTGTCGCGCAGCAGCTGGAGGTGATCGATCCTGCCAACTGGGTGGCGCCTGTTCCGCCGCCGAACCAAGTGATCTTGGACGCGTTGAACGCCGCGGCGGCGAAGCTCGACCACGACCAGGAGTACGACGAGGTCGGCGCTTACGCGATCATCAGAGAGTTGCGCGTTACGCTCGAGAATCGGTTCATCGGCCCGCAGTTGGTGTACTACCTCGAGGAGAACCTCGACGACGAAGCGGGGTACCAGGCGATAGTTCCATTCCTCTGCTGGCTCGACATCAGCGTGGTGGATGTGGCCGCGGAAGGGATGGCGCTGTACGCCGCGCAGAACGCGGGGCGCAAGAAAGCGGTTTTCGAGATCAGTGATATGCGCACCGGAGAGCTCGCGGAGTTCACCAACCGGCGCAGTCTCCGCGGCTTCCCTGCTGTTCTGTCCGGATACGCGCACCAGGGCAAGGCCGTGGCTTCACCGTTCATCCGTCTGATGTACGAGATGGATCCGCACGAGGCGACGCGTGTCATGGCGCGCGTCCAGCTCAAGCTCGGGCCGCTGGAGCAACGGAAGGAGATTACATGGGCTACGCTCGTCGTCGAGCACGACAGGCACCGGCGCCAGTGGGACCCCGACGCCGAGCCGGATGTACCGAGTGCTGAGGCGATGGCGAAGCTGGACTGGATGAGCCAGCACGGTGAGTGGTGGGTGCGGCTGTTCGTGGCGGAGTTGATCCGGAAGGACGAGGCGTACCGGACGCCCGAACTCGTGGCCCGGCTCGAGAACGACGCCAACCCGCTGGTGGCGAACGCCGTGCACCACGCCTACTGGTGGCCCGGCGGCGATTGATGCGGTCTCCAGGGGTTCGAACGGCGTTCGGTCGCCTCACGACTGCGCGGTAGCCGTTCCCGCTGCGCTTCATCACCCGATCGGCCGCGCCGGCACGCCCGCGACGCGTGCGCCGTCGGGCACGTCGGCGATGACCACGGCCCCCGCGGCCACGAGGCAGCCTGTGCCGATGGTCACGCCGGGCACGACGCGCGCCCCGATGCCGACGAGCGAGCCGGCGCCGACGCGGACGCGACCGCCGAGTGTCGCGCCGGGCGCGATGTGGGCGTTCTCGCCGATGTCGCACTCGTGTTCGACGATCGCGCCGGAGTTGACGATGGCGTGCGGGCCTATGTCGGCGCGGGCGTTGACGATCGCGCCCGGGCCGACGAACGCGCCCGGGCCGATCTCGGCGTCGGCGGAGACGATCGCGCCGGGATGGACGACGGCGAGCGCGGCGTCGGCGAATCCGGCGAGCGCATCGAGCACGCGCGAGCGCGCGCCGAGGTCCCCCAGCGCGACGATCCAGCGGCGCCCGGCGATCAGGCGTGCCTCGCGCAGCGTGCCCAGCCGCGGCACAGCGCCCGGGCCGACGGCGGCGACGGGGCTTGGCGCATCGTCGAGCACGCCCTCGACGCGCAGGCCGGCGAGGTGCGCCGCCTCGGCGACGACGATCGCGTGCCCGCCGCCGCCGATCAGCACGAGTCCGGTGGCGCCCATGCGTCCACCATCGGCCGGAGACGCCCCGCGGCTGGAACGGCCCGTGGCGCGGGCCGACCGTAGACTTCGGCATGGACGCTCTCCGCATCGCGTACGTCCGGTACCTGAACACGCGCCCGCTGGTCGAGGGGCTTGAGAAACTGGCGGGCGTGGCGTTGATCCCGGCCGCGCCGTCGCACATCGCGGACCTGGTGGCGGACGGGCGCGCGGATGTCGGGCTGGTGTCGCTGGTGGACGCGGCGCGGGCCGGGGCGGGGCTGGCGCTGCTGCCGGTGGGGATGATCGGGTGCGACGGGCCGACGCTGACCGTGCGGCTGCACTCGGCCGTGCCGTTCGAGCGGGTGACGAAGGTTTACGCCGACGTGGAGAGCCACACGTCGGTGGCGCTCTGCCGCGTGCTGCTGGCGGCGCGGTTCGGGGTCCGTCCGGACTTCGCCCCCTTCGACGCGCGCGAGCGATCGGGCGCGGCCGGCGGGGAGGAATGGCCGGAGACGCTGCTGGTGATCGGGGACAAGGTCGTCACCGATCCCCCCCCCGAGGGCCGGTACGCGCACACGCTGGACCTCGGGGCGGCGTGGCGGGAATGGACCGGACTGCCGTTCGTCTACGCGGTGTGGATGTGCCGGGCGGAGGAGGCGGACTCGCCCCGCATCGCCACGGCGTGCGCGCTGCTGGACCGGCAGCGCAGGCGCAACGGGAAGCGGCTCGGGTGGATCGTCGCCCGGCGAGCGCCGGAGCACAGATGGCCGGTGGACCTGGCGCGCGAGTACGTCGGCGACCTGCTCCGCTTCCGCGTCGGCGAGCGAGAACGCGAGGCGGTCGGGCGGTTCCTCCGCGAGGCGAGCGCGCTGGGCATCGTCGAGCGAACGGCCCTCGAGTGGGTCGAGACGGGCGCGGCGCGGGTGGCGTGACCGGCACGGCCCGTTCGTTCTCACTCGATGTCCACTGTCCACTGTTCCCCATGCCTCCTCTGCCACGACTTCGCGTGACCGCGCTGGGCGAACTGGCGAAGCAACTGCGCTTCGCGCCGCGCGAGGCGCTGCTGCGCGACATCGAGCGGACGGAGGCGTTGGCGGGCGAGATCGATCCCGGGCGCACGTACCCCGAGGACTGGATCGTCTTCCGCATCACGGGGTACCGGGCGCGCATCGAGGAGCCGGCGCAGGTGGTCGGGACCGCGCTGCTGGGCGACCTGTCCGCGTTGGTCGAGCGCCTCTCGGCGGCGGCGGGTCTGACGGCGGCGGAACTCGCCGCGGCGGGCGCGAGCGACGCCGACACGCTGGCGGCCCGCTGGGGCGTCAGCCGCAAGACGCTCGAACGGTGGCGGCGCGAAGGGTTGCTGGCGCGCCGGGCGAGCATCGGGGGGGGGCTGTCGCGCCTGGCCTTCATGCCCGCGTCGGTCGAGCGGTTCGAGCGGGCGAACGCGGCCCGGATCGCGCGGGCGGCGTCGTTCTCGCGCGTGCCGCCGGCAATCGAGGCGAGGATGCTGCGACGGGCGGCCCGGTACCGCGACTCGCTGGGGATGTCGCTGAACGAGGCGGCGGTGCGGCTCGCGCGGCGCTTCGGCCGGTCGCACGAGGGCGTGCGCCGCATCCTGCGCCGGCACGACGAGCGGGCGATCGCGGCGGGCCGCGCGCCGATCTTCGGCGACCCGCCGCCACTCGCAAGCCGCCGACAACGCGTCGCGCTGCGGGCGTGGCGGCGCGGGGTGGAGCCGGGGCGGATCGCGGCCCGGTTCGGGCGCACGCGCGGCGCGATCCACCACGCGCTGCTCGCCGAGCGGGCGCGCCTGCTGCGGGCGCACCCGGTCGGCCCCGTGCCCCCGAGGGCGGGCGCGCTGGATGAGGACGCGGTCGTCGCGCTGCTGGCGCCGGAGCCGGTGCGCTCGGGCCTGACCTGGCAAGGCGAGACGGACCTGCTCGCGTTCATTCGGTCGGCGCGGGCGCGTACCGCGCCCATCGCCGTCGAGGAGCGCATGCGCGCGATGGCGATGCACGCGCTGCGGGCGCGGGCTGCGCGGCTCGTGTCGTCGCTCGGGTCGTCCGGGCCGGACGCGGCGGGCGTCGACCGGGCCGAGACGGACCTGCGGTGGGCGGCGCGCCTGCTGGCGACGCTCGTGCGCTCGCAACTGCCGCTGATGGTCGAGACGCTGGAGGGGGCGATCGGCGTGCCGCTCGAGGGGCTGCGCCCCGCCGAGTCGCGCCCGCTGCTCGCGTCGGCGGTGGGGGCGGCGGCGTCGGGCGTGCTGGCGCACGATCCGTGGCGCGGCGGACGCCCGGCCGCGCCGGTGGGGCTGGCCGTGACGCGCCTGGCGACGGAGCGCGCGCGCGCGGCACGGCCCGACCCGCGCCGCGCGACGCCGCGGCTCCCGGCGGGCGTCGCGTTCGACGACTGGACCCGCCGGGTCGCGCCGTGGCAGGCGTTCCTCGAGCCGGACGCGCGGTTCGCGGGCGCGCTGGACCGCCTCGACGCGGTGCGGAGGGGGCTGCTGTGTGCGCGGTTCGGGCTTGGCGGGGATCACCCGCGCACGCTCGCCGAACTCGCGGCGGAACTGGGCGTGACGATCATGCGCGCGGGCGAACTGGAGCGGCGCGCGGTGCGGGCCGCGCTCGCCGCCGTGCGGGCGGAGTGACTCACGCAGAGGCGCGGAGGGCGCAGAGGCGGAACACGGAGTTGGGAACTCGGCACAGGCGGGACGCCTGTGCCACCGGTCATGAATCGTGCCCCTCTGGTCCAGTCTTCTCTCTCCGCGCCTCTGCGTGAGCCTGATACGATGGGCCGATGGCGACCGGCCGTTCCATCGCCGAGATTGTCTCCGTGGAGCCGATCATCGGCATGGAAGTCCATGTTGAGTTGGCGACGCGGACCAAGATGTTCACGCGCGCGCCCAGCCCGGCGCACCCCGAGTTCCACGATGCCGGGCCGAACACGCTGACCGACGGCGTGGTGCTCGCGCTGCCGGGGACGCTGCCGGTGATGAACCGCGCGGCGGTGGAGATGGCCGCGCTCGTCGGGCTTGCGCTCGGGTGCTCGATCGCGCCGCTCTCGCGCTGGGACCGCAAGAGTTACTTCTACCCCGACCTGCCGAAGGGGTACCAGATCAGCCAGTACGACCTGCCGCTATGCTTCGACGGGGTGTTCGACCTGCCGGCGACGGACGCGCAGGGGCGGATCGACCCGGCGGGCCAGACGCGGCGCATCGGGATCATCCGGGCGCACCTCGAGGAGGACGCGGGCAAACTGCTGCACGAGGCGCCGGGCGGCGGGGCGATCGACTTCTCGATCGTGGACCTGAACCGCGCCGGCACGCCGCTGCTGGAGATCGTGACCGCGCCGGACTTCCGCTCGGCGGACGAAACGGTCGCGTTCGCGCGGCTGCTGCGCCAGACCTGCCGGTTCCTCGGCGTCACCGAGGGCGTGATGCAGCGTGGGCACGTGCGCTTCGAGCCGAACATCAACTGCCTGCTCACGCTGCGCGACGGGCGCACCGTGCGCACGCCCATCGTCGAGGTGAAGAACCTCAACTCGTTCCGCGCCCTGCACGGGGCGATCACGCACGAACTGGTGGAGCAGCCGCGCCGCTGGGCCGCCGACGGACGCGAGCACGGCCCGGGCGAGAAGACCACTCGCGGCTGGGACGCCGACCGCGAGGCGACCTACGTGCAGCGCGAGAAGGAGGACGCCGAGGACTACCGCTACTTCCCCGACCCGGACCTGCCGCCGGTGGCGGTGGGGGAGGCGTGGGTGGCGCGGCTGCGCGCCGGCCTGCCGGAACTGCCGCTGGCGCGCGCGCGCCGCTACTGCGAGTCCTACGGCCTGTCGCCCGCCGAGGCGTCGCAACTCGTCGAGGAGCGCGAGGTCTGCGAGTTCCTGGACGCCGCCGCCGACGGGGCGGTCGAGCGCGGCGTGGCGCGCGAGCGGGCGGGACGGCTCGCGGCCGGGCTGGTGCTCCAGCGCGGGGCGCGCCTCGCCAACGAGCGGGCGGTTCTCGTCTCGCGTCTGGGCGTGTCGCCCGAGCAGGCGGCGGCCATCGTCGCCATGCGCGACGGCGGCGATCTCGGCTCGAACGCGGCGGACGACCTTTTCGAGGCGCTGTGCGACCCGGCGGATGCCGGCGCGGACCCGCGCACCCTCGCCGAGTCGCGCGGCTGGCTGACGGTCCGCGACGACGCCGCGCTCGACGAATGGTGCGAGCGGGCGATCGCCGAAAACCCCCAGGCCGCCGCCGACGTGCGCGCCGGCAAGCAGGCCGCGATCGGCCGGCTGGTCGGCGCGGTGATGAAGGCGAGCGGGGGCGCGGCGGACGCGAAGGCGGCGCGGGAGCGGCTGCTCGAGAAACTCGGCGGGGGCTGAGCGGGCATGTACGGATTTCCTTGCGAGTACTGCGAAGGCACGGTTCAGGAGCGGGTCATTGACCGCGAGCCAATCACGCTCAATCGCGGCATCGTGCTCATGGAGAACGTGCCGATCGGCGTGTGCGATCGGTGCGGCGCTCACTATCACGCGGCTCCCGTGCTCGAGCAGGCCGAGGCCGCCCTGACCGCGGAGGACGGTCCGGGACGAACGGTCGAGGTCCCGATCCGACCGTTTGCTGCCTGAGCGGGCGCCTCCCCCTTCGATCTGCGGTTGACTTGGTGCGTTTCGGCGCGTGAGTGCGTCGCGCCGATGCCGCTTGTTCATACGGAGCGGCAGGCCGGCACGGAACACGGAACCCGGCCCTGCGAGCAACGCCCGCTCCCGCACTCCTCTCTTCGCCCACCGCCGAGCGGAAGCCCGGCGTGCGGGTTTCAGGGCGGCCGCCGCGTGCCACCGCCCGACAGGCCTCTCCTCCTTTCCCCCCGCGTCCGGCCCGTGCGAGCGGCCCGGATGCCTTCTTCCCCAGCGCCGCGGCGTGTACTCTGCTGCGATGCCGAGCGAGTTCGAGACCGACCCGACGGCGGACCTCCCCGCGCACGGCGACGCGGAGACGGCGGACTCCGGCCCGGTCGGGGCGGCGGGCTCGCGCGTGGGGCGCTACCGGCTCGTCGAGATCCTGGGCGAGGGGGGGTTCGGCGTCGTCTGGCGGGCCGAGCAGACCGAGCCGATGCGGCGCGAGGTCGCGGTGAAGGTCATCAAGCCGGGGATGGACTCGCGCCGCGTGGTCGCGCGCTTCGAGGCGGAGCGGCAGGCGCTCGCGGTCATGGACCACCCGTGCATCGCGCGGGTGCTGGACGGGGGGACGACAGGCCCGGAGTTCGAGCGACCCGGCCTGCCCTACTTCGTGATGGAACTGGTGCGTGGAGAGCCGATCACGGCCTACTGCCGGTCCCGCTCGCTGCCGGTGCGCGCGCGGCTGGACCTGTTCGCGCGGGTCTGCGACGCCGTGCAGCACGCGCACTTCAAGGGCGTCGTGCACCGCGACATCAAGCCGGGCAACGTGCTCGTCGCATCGGCGGACGGCGGGCCGATCCCGAAGGTCATCGACTTCGGCATCGCCAAGGCGCTCTCCGCGGACGCGTTCGGCGGCCCGCTGCTGACCGAGCAGGGGCAGATGATCGGCACGCCGCAGTACATGTCGCCCGAGCAGGTGGACCCGTCCGGCGTGGACGTGGACGCGAGGACGGACGTCTACTCGCTCGGCGTGCTGCTGTACGAGTTGCTCACGGGGACCGTCCCGGTCGAGACGCCCGGCGTGCGCTCGCGCAGCCTGTACGAGATCCAGCGGATGATCCTCGAGGGCGAGCCGCCGCGCCCGAGCACACGCCTCGCCTCGATGGGGGGGGGCGAGCGGCCCGGAGCGCGGTCGGAGGCGCGTGCGCTGCGCGGCGACCTCGACTGGATCGTGATGAAGTGCCTGGAGAAGGACCGCTCTCGGCGCTACGGGACGGCCGCCGCCCTGGGCGAGGACGTGCGCCGGCACCTGCGCGACGAGCCGGTGCAGGCCGGCCCTCCCTCGGCGTCGTACCGGCTGCGGAAGTTCGCTCGTCGGCGCCGCGTGCCGCTGGCGGCGGGCGCGGTCGTGCTGCTCGCGCTGGTGGCGGGGCTTGCGCTCGCGTCGGCGGGGTTCGTGCAGGCCAGCCGCGAGCGGGACCGCGCCCGCATCGACGCCTCGCGGGCGGAGCGCGTCGGGGCGTTCCTCGCGGGCATCTTCGCGGCGATGCAGCCCGAGATCGCCCGCACCCGCGACACGACGGTGCTCCGCGAGTTGCTCGAACGGGCGTCGGCGCGCGTCGGCGCGGAACTGGCGGACGAGCCGGAGGTCGAGGCGGAGGTGCGGCACGCGATCGCGAAGGGGTACCGCGCGATCGCGCGCCCCGACGAGGCGGAGCGCCACGCCCGGCGCGCCTACGACCTGCTCACGCGCCACGCCGGGCCGGACGACCCGCGCACGCTCGCGGCGGGCAACGATCTGGCCGTCGCGCTGCACGACCTCGGGCGGCTGGAGGAGTCGCGGTCGCTCTACGCGGTGGTGCTCGACGCCTACGTGCGCACGCTCGGCCCGCGCCACCACGAGACGATCGCGACGCGGGCGAACCTCGGCGCGCTCCTGAGCGACCTGGGGCTGTACGAGGAGGCCGCCGAGGTCTACGAGGAGGCGGTGCGAGACGCTCGCGCCGGCTTCGGGGCGGAGTCGGAGATCGCGCTCAACAACGAAAACAATCTGGCCTCCGTGCTGGTTCGCCTGCTGCGGTACGACGAGGCGGAGCGGCTGGCGCGCGACGCGCTCGCGCGCGCACGGCGAGCGCTGGGCGGAGACCATCCGTACACCGCGCACCTGCTCAACGTGCTGGGACTGGCGCTCAACAGGCAGGAGCGGCTCGACGAGGCGGAGGCGGCGTTCGCGGAGTCGCTGGACCTCGCCCGTGCGATCTTCGGCAACGACCATCCGGTCGTCGTGTCGGGCCTGACGAACCTCGGGCAGGTGCGGGCGAAACTCGGGCGGCTCGACGACGCGCGCGTCCTGCTCGACGAGGCGGCGCAGCGCGGGCGGGCCGTCCTGGGGGACGACCACTACGAACTGGCGGACGTGCTCTCGAACCTCGCCGGCGTGCTGCACCTCATGGGCCGCTACGACGAGGCCGTCCCCCTGCTCGACGATGCGATGCGGATCACGCGGCTGAGCCTCGGAGACGACGACCTCGAGACGATCCTGTGCACGAACAACCTGGCCGCCGCGCTCGAGAAGACGGGCGAGGTGGAGCGTGCCGAACCGCTGTACCGCGACGCGCTGGAGCGTGCGGTCCGCGTGCTGGGCGAGACGCACGAGACGACGCTGTCTGTGATGGGGAACCTCGCGCTGTTCCTCTCCGAGGCGGGGCGGACGGAGGAGGCGCTGGACCTCGGCGAGCGTACGCTGGCGGCGACCGAGGCCGCGCTCGGGCCTTCGAGCGTCGGCGTGCTCGTGTCGGCGTACAACCTCGCGGGCGGGTACCAGAGCGCGGGTCGTTTCGCGCGGGCAGAGGAGTTGTACGAGCGCTGTCTGACGATCCTCCCCGCGCTCCCGCAGGGCCACTGGATGATCGGGGTGGTGTACGGCGGGTACGGCGAGTGGCTGACCGCGATGGGCCGCTTCGACGACGCCGAGCCGAAACTGCTCGAATCGTACGGCGTGCTGCTCAACGCGCTCGGGACGGACCACGAGCGGACGCGGACGGCCGTCAAGCGGCTTGTCGCGCTGTACGAGGCGGCGGGCCGCGAGGATGAGGCGGCGCGGTGGCGGGCGATGGTCCCCGATTCATCTGTGGGCGCGCCGCCGCCGGGGTAATCGACCGAATCGGACGGGCCTGCTTCCCCAACGCTCAGGCGCGATCGAGCGCCAGCGCGGCGTCGATCACGCCGAGGTGCGAGTAGGCCTGCGGGTGGTTGCCCAGTGCGCGGCGTGTGCGCGGGTCGTACTCCTCCGAGATCAGGCCCGTCGGCCCCGCCAGCGCGACCAGCGAGTCGAGCAGTTCGCGGGCCTCGCGCGCGCGTCCGGCGAGGGCGTACGCCTGCGCGAGCCACGCCGTGCAGAGGTTGAACGCCCCCTCGACGCCCGGCAGCCCGTCGTCGTAGCGGTAGCGGTAGACGGCGTTGCCCGTCCGCAGGTGGCGTTCGACGGCCTCGATTGTGCGGAGAAACCGCCCGTCGTCGGGCGCCAGCAGGCCCGACAGCCCGACCACGAGGACCGAGGCGTCCGCCTCGCACCCGTCGTACGCGCCGATGAACGCGCCGTCCCGCTCGCTCCACCCGTGCTCGAGCACGTCGGCGGCGATCTCGTCCGCCAAGGCGCGGTAGTCGGGGCGTTGGCGGCCGAGCAGGTGCTCGCTGATGCGCGCGGCGCGGTCGGCGGTCACCCAGCACATGACCTTGGTGTGGACGTGGTGGCGGCGCGGGCCGCGGATCTCCCAGATGCCGTGGTCCGGCTCGCGCCACCGGTGTCGGACGGCGTCGGCCATCGCGCTGACGAGCCGCCAGTGCTCGGAGCCGATCGGGGCGCCCTGCTCGGCGAGTTCGGCGACGAGTTGCACGATGGGGCCGAAGACGTCGAGTTGCACCTGGCGTGCGGCCGCGTTGCCGACGCGCACGGGGCGCGACCCCGCGTAGCCCGGCAGTTCGCTCACCTCGCCCTCCGCGCCCAGGTGCCCGCCCGTGACGGTGTAGATGGGGGCGAGCCGGTCGGCCGACGAGCACTCGTCGACCACCCCGAGCATCCAGTCGATGAAGGCCAGCCCCTCGCGCTCGCTCCCGAGGCGCGCGAGCGACGCCGCGGCCATCGAGGCGTCCCGCGGCCAGCAGAACCGGTAGTCCCAGTTCCGCACGCCGCCGACGTGCTCCGGCAGGCTCGTGGTGGCGGCCGCGGCGATCGCCCCGCTCGGACCGTGGCAGAGCGCCCGCAGCACCAGCGCGCTGCGCCGCACGGCGTCGCCGTGGATCGTCGGCAGCCGAAGCCCGTCGGCCCACTCGCTCCAGAACCGCTCGGTGTGGGCGCGGCGTGTCGGTTCGGGGATGGTCGCTTCGCGCAGCGAGCCGGTGCCGTAGCGCAGTTCGAGCGTCGCCGGGCCGCGGGCGAGATCGACGTGGGCGACGGCGGTGTGGTGCTGGCCCATCTCCTCGATGCGCCACTCGACGCCGGGCGAACGGAGGACGAGCGCGTCGAGCGAGCCTTCGACCTCCAGGCCGTCCTCGCGGGCGATGAGCCGCGTCGGGGTGCGCCCGAAGTCGAGGCGGGGGGCGAAGACGATCCGGGCGATGCCCGCGCCCTCGACGACGCGGACGAGGTCGGTCCGGCCCGACCGGCGCGCCGGTCGGCCGCCCGAGCAGTCGAGGTAGTCGGTGACCCGCAGGCTCGACCAGCGGGTCTCGAGGACGAAGGTGTCGCCGAGGTAGCGCTGCGAGGGGGGGGCCTCCGGCTCGGCAGGCTCGACCGAGAAGACGCCCGCCGCAGGCCCGCCGAGCAGCCCCGCGAAGACCGCGGGCGAGTCGAGGCGCGGCAGGCAGAGCCACAGCAGCGAGCCGTCCGGCCCGACGATCGCGGCCGTGCGCTGGTCGGAGAGGAGCGAGAGCCGCTCGATGGGGACGGCGTCCGAGCCGGCGAGCCACGCCGTGCGCGCCTCGGCGAGGCGCGCCAGCAATCGCGGCACGTCGCGCACGCCCGCGATGCGGAATGCGGCGCGAGACTCGCCCCCGCCGACCTTCACGCCGACATCCGGCCCGTGCAGCGTGGCGAAGGCGTCCTCGTCGGTCACGTCGTCGCCGATGAAGAGCGCGGCGGTCGCTCCCACGCGGTGGCGGATCGTTTCGAGCGCGGCCCCCTTGCTCGTGGCGACCACGCCCAGTTCCACCACCTTCTTGCCGTGCTTCGTGAAGACGCCCTCGTACGCTCCAGGCCCGGCCAGCACGTCGCGCACCGCGTATTCCGCCTCGCGATCGTCGGCGTCGCGGAAGTGGAAGGCGATGCTGGCGGGCTTGCGCTCGACGCGGAACCCGTTGCCCCGCGCGGCGATCGACGCCAGTTCCTCGGCGATCCGGTCGCGCAGGGCCACGGTTTCGGGCGGAAGTCGCACGGCGAAGTCGGGGTCGAACTCGCTCCCGTGGCTGCCGACGAGATGCACCTCGTCCGGCGCGCCGGTGAGGGCGGCCAGGTCGCACAGGGCGCGCCCCGAGATGATCGCGACGTGCGTCTGCGGGAGGTCGGCGAGTTGCCGCAGCGCGACCATCGACTCGCGGTCCGGCCTCGCCGCGGCAGGGTCGCTCACGATGGGGGCGAGCGTGCCGTCGTAGTCGCTCGCCACGAGCAGCACGGGGGCGCGGGCGAGTTCGTCCAGCCTGGCGTCGAGGTCACTCACGGGTCAAGGCCCCCAGGAAGTCGGACGCCCAGGCGTAGACGCCCCCGCGCCGGACGGTGCGCCGCAGGGCGGCCATGCGCTCGCGCGCCGCGCGAGGCTCCTCGGCGAGCGCGTCCTCGAGCGCGGTGGCGACGCCGTCGATGTCGAAGGGGTTGACGAGGACGGCGCGTGAGAGTTCGCGGGCCGCGCCGGCGAACTCGCTGAGGATCAGCGTGCCCCCGCCGTCCGTCCGCGTGGCGACGTACTCCTTGGCGACCAGGTTCATCCCGTCGCGCAGCGGCGTGACGAGCATCACGTCCGCCGCGAGGTAGTACGCCGCGAGCTCCTCGCGCGGCAGGTTGCGGTGCTGGTAATGGACGGCGACGCGGCCCGGCACCGCGAAGCGGCCGTTGATGCTCCCGACCGTCTGCTCGATCGTCGCCCGCATCTGGGCGTACTCGGGGACGCGCTCGCGGCTCGGGACGGCGACCTGGATCATGCAGAAGTCGTCGGTCGAGAGGCGGCCCCGTTCGAGGACCTCCCCGACGGCGCGGAGGCGGACGTCGATGCCCTTGGTGTAGTCGAGCCGGTCCACGCCGAGCACGATCCGCCGCCCGGTGCCGATGCGTTCGCGCAGTTGCGCCGCCCTGGCGCGGACGCGCGGGTCGCGCCCCAGCGTCTCGAACGCCCCCACGTCGATCGAGATGGGGAACGGCGCAACGCGCACGGGCCTCCCGTCGAACCGCAGCGAGCCGGAGGAGCCGCTCGCGCCGGCGAAGGAGCGCGCGGCGCGGATGAAGTTGCGCGCCGTCAGTTTCGTCTGAAGCCCGATGAGGTCCGCGCCGAGCAGGCTCTGCAGCACCTCGCGCCGCCACGGCAGCCGCGCGAACAGTTCCTCCGCCGGGAACGGGATGTGCAGGAAGAACCCGATCGTCAGGTCCGGGCGGACCGAGCGCAGCATGCCCGGCACCAACTGAAGGTGGTAATCGTGCACCCACACGATCGAGCGCGGGCGGAGGACCGCGGCGACCGCCTGCGTGAAGTGGTGGTTCACCTCGACGTACGATCGCCACCAACTCCGACGGAAGGTCGGCGTGCGCAGGCCGTCGTGGTAGAGCGGCCAGAGCGTCTCGTTCGAGAACCCGTGGTAGAACTCGTCCAGGTGCGAGCGCGTCAGCGCGACGGGCCGGCAGCGGATGCCGTCGTGCGTGAAGGGTTCGTGCCGCCCGTGCGTGCCCGGCCACCCGATCCACGAGCCTTCGCGCTCGCGCAGGATGGGCGTGAGCGCGGTGACAAGCCCGCCCGGGCTGATCTCCCAGCCGGCCTTCTCCCGGCGCACGACGCGCCGGACGGGCAGTCGGTTGGCCACGATCACCAGCGGCCGCTCGGCGGTCCGTTCCTTCCGCCCGCGCTCTCGATGGGGTGTGGACAGCGAAGTCATGTCGGCGAAAGGCATGGTAGGGCGCGAGCGAGCGAAGGTCATGTGCGCGACAAGCGAGCCACGATCACTGATCGTGCCCGGTGAAGTCGGGCATGGCGTGGCCCGCGTCGGTGAGCGTGCGTTCGCGTCGCGCCAGTTCGAGATCGTGCTCGACCATGCGCCGGACGAGGTCGTCGAAGGTGGTCGTGGGCGACCAGCCCAGGCGGCTGCGGGCCTTGCTCGCATCGCCCAGGAGCAGGTCCACTTCGGCGGGGCGCAGGTAGCGAGGGTCGAAGGCGACGTGGGCCTGCCAGTCGAGGCCCGCGTGCGCGAACGCGGCCTCGGCGAACTCGCGCACCGAGCGGGTCTCGCCCGTGGCGACAACGTAGTCGTCCGGCTCGTCCTGCTGGAGCATGGTCCACATCATGGCGACGTAGTCGCCCGCGTAGCCCCAGTCGCGCTTCGAGTCGAGGTTGCCGAGGAAGACCTTGTCCTGCAGGCCCATCCGGATGCGCCCGACGGCGCGGGTGATCTTGCGCGTCACGAACGTCTCGCCGCGCCGCTCGGACTCGTGGTTGAAGAGGATGCCGCACGAGGCGTGCAGCCCGTAGGACTCGCGGTAGTTCACGGTGGCGTAGTGCGCCATCACCTTCGCGCAGGCGTACGGCGAGCGCGGGCGGAAGGGCGTCGTCTCCGTCTGCGGCGTCTCGACGGCCCGCCCGTACTGCTCGCTCGAACTCGCCTGGTAGTACCGGACCTGCCGGCCCGTGCGCTGCTGGTGGTCGCGCACGGCCTCGAGCAGCCGCAGCGCGCCGAGCGCGACCGCGTCCGCGGTGTAGATCGGCAGGTCGAACGAGACGCGGACGTGGCTCTGCGCGCCGAGGTTGTACACCTCGTCGGGCTTCGTCTGGTCGAGCAGTTTGGCGAGCGAGTTCGCGTCGCACAGGTCGCCGTAGTGCAGGAAGAGCCGCGTCCCCTTCAGGTGCGGGTCCTGGTAGATGTGGTCGATGCGTCCGGTGTTGAAGCCGCTGGCGCGCCGGATGATGCCGTGGACCTCGTACCCCTTGCCCAGCAGGAACTCGGCGAGGTAGGAGCCGTCCTGCCCCGTGATCCCCGTGATGAGCGCCCGCTTCGGCGTCTGGCCCATGGTCCGGTCTCCGGCCCCGTCGCCGATGGTATCGGCCGCACGCGGGGAGCGGTCGAGCGGTCGGGGATGGAAACAGCAACCCCGCTCCCTCGTGGTCGCGGTTCGTTACGGCGGAGAACCCTCGTCCGCGCCGTCGAGGGCTTCGCCGTTGTGGGCCTTCGCGTCGGGCGGGTCGATCCGCCGCACGGGCGATGCAGCGGCCACCGTGATCGCCGTCGCGAACGCCAGCGTGAGCGCGAGCGAGGCCGGACCGACGAGACGCAGGTGCCAGAGCGCGGGCACCAGCCCGCGAGGGCCGACGGCGGCGGGGCGCAGCCGGCACGCGAGCACGGGCAGCAGCACGAGCAGCAGCGGCTCGGTGTAGCGCTGCCAGAGTTTGTAACTCGCGACCTGCGCCGCGGTGAAGGCCACGACCGAGGCGAGCATGATCCACCGCTCGCGTCGCGGCAGGGCGACGAACCAGGCGAGCACGGCGCACGCCCCGAGCGGCGCGAGCAGCACGATGAGCGTCGAGGTGCGCCCGCCCATCACGACGGGCGCCTTCTGCACCAGGTTCCACAGGCCCGAGTACCGCCCCGCCTCGGTGCTGTAGGACGTCTCCGGCAGCAGCGCGGCCGCCAGACCGCCCACGACCGCGAGCGCGAGCAGCAGCCGATGCCTCCGCAGCGCTTCGGCCGCCGCGGGCGCGAGGAACCCGGCGAAGAAGAGGCTGAACGCGCCGAAGAGCGAGAGGATGAAGGCGGGAGCGGCCGGGTTGCCGCCCGTGTGGCGATCCTGAAAGGTCGGCGGCGTCAGCCCCCCCCAGAGCCGGTGGAAGTGCAGCACGATCAACGCGGCCGGGACGGTCGCGACGATGGCGACGGCTGTCCGCACGGCCCGCCGCGCCGGATCGCGCAGGAGCGCGCGCGCGTCGTGCATCGCTTCGAATGGCCCGGCGTCGTCCGGATCGCGCGTGCCCAGCCATGCGCCAGCCCACAGCGCGGCCGCCGCCCACAGGTGCGACTGGCGAACGAACACCAGCGCCGCGAGCAACGCCGCGCCCCCGATCACCGTGAGGGCGTCGAACCGCCTGCGCAGCGCGAGCAGCAGCACGCCCAGCACGCCCAGCCACCCCGCGTTGTCCGGCAGCAGCCAGACGCCGCTGTAGAAGACGTACATCGACGCCGCGGCGGGCATGACGAGCAGCAGGGCCGCCCGCCCCGCGCTCCGGCAGGCCAGCCCCAGCACGACCAGCAGCGCGACCGTGAAGAGCGAGCCGACGAACTGCAACGCCTGCGGCGAGTCCGACACGAACCGCGCCACCGCCGCCAGCAGCGTGTGGTAGCCGGGGGTGGTGGCCGAGAGATAGTCCGAGTAGTCCAGCCTCGGCCACTGCTCGGCGAAGCGAACAATGGCCGGCAGGTGGTAGTTGACCTGGTCGTGCGCCCCGCGCCCGCGCAGGTTGCCCGGGAGGATGACGCCCCACGCGGCCAGGGCGAAGACGCCCGCGGGCACGAGGCAGGTCCAGAGCGGCCCTCGGTCGGTCGGGCTGTGTTCGCGCACCATCACGGGTGATTGCTCTGTATCCGGGCGTGAGCGTCGGGTACGCTCGGGCGGGGAAGCATCGGAGGGATCGGGGCCATGACTGTACTTCGGGGCGTGGCAGCGTGGTTCGCGCTGGCGTGCGTCGCCTGCGTGTGCCCTGCCCAGGGGCAGCGTCTGATCGTGCGGGCCGAGTACGAGGACCGCCTCCGGGGCATGTGGCTCGGCGAGAGCATCGCCAACTGGACGGGGCTGCTCTCCGAAGGCAAGGTCACGCAGCCGCCATTCCTGACCGACGACGACTGGGGGACCAACCTCGGCAAGGGGCCGCTGCGGTTCATCCTCGACCAGGACCCGTGGCTGTCGGACGACGACACGGACGTCGAGTACGTCTACCTGCACCTGCTCGACCTGCACGGGGCGACGGAACTGACGGGCGAGCAGATCGCCGCGGGCTGGCTCGCGCACATGGACGACGACTACCTGTGGGTCTCGAACCAGCGAGCGCTCGACCTGATGCGGCTCGGGCTGGTCCCGCCCGAGACCGGCATGTGCAACGCCAACGAGTTCTGGCTGAAGATCGACGCGCAACTCACGACCGAGTTCTTCGGCGCGCTCGCGCCCGGCATGCCCGGCGAGGCGCTCGAGATGGCCGACCTGCCCATCCGCACGACCGCGCGGAGCCACGCGGCCCACGCGGCGCAGTTCCACGTGCTCCTCTACTCGCTGGCCACGCTCGCCGACCGCTCGCTCCCGATGGAGGACCGCATCCTCTGGATGGTCGTGGAGGCACGCCGATATCTGCCCGACGCCTCGAAGGCCGCGGACATCGTGGACTTCGTGCTCGCCGACTTCCTCGCCAACCCCGACCCGGACGACTGGGAGCGCACACGCGATCTCGTCTACGACCGCTACCAGTTGAACGCGGAGTCCAACGGCTTCCGATACCGCGCCTGGACCGAGTCCAGCGTGAACTTCGCGGCGGGCCTGATCGCCCTGCTCTACGGGCGAGGCGACTTCCTCCGCACCGTGCAGATCGGCACGCTCACCGGCTGGGACAGCGACAACGGGACGGCCACGATGGGCGGCCTGCTCGGACTGATGCTGGGTCACGAGGCACTCGTCGCGCAGATTCGCGCCGAGTTCCCCGGCTTCGACCCGAGCGACCGCTACGACATCGAGCGAACGCGCAACAACCTGCCCGACCGACTCCCCGACGACCCGCTCGCGCAGGACACCTTCGCGATGATGGCGGCGCGGTGCGCGGTCGTCGCCGAGCGAAGGATCACGAACGCCGGAGGTCGGATCGACGCCGACCGCGGCCTGTGGCTGCTCCCGCCGATCCCGCCGGGCGAGCGGACGCTGCAAAGCCCGCTGCAACGGCTGTGGTCACGCAGCGCGAACAACCGCGTACGGGCCGAAGGGGGGACGGTGCAGGCCACCTCGTCGGTTGCTTCGGACCCCCCCCCTGGGTACGGGTGGAAACAGCCCGCCCGCTTCGCAAACGGCTACGAACTGGACGACTCGGGCATCGACGCGATCAACAACCAGCCCAGGCAGTGGTACTCGACGCTCGGCGCTGGCCAGCAGCCGGGCGACTGGACGACCCTCAGTGTCCTCTACGACCGTCAGGTCGAGGCTCACGCGATCCTGTTCATCGAAGGCAGTCACCACGACGACGGGCAGGTGCAGGGGGGCTGGTTCGACTGGCTGATCTTCGAGATTCGCGTGGGGGGGCAGTGGATCGCGCCGGGAGGCTCGCTCAACCGGAGCCTCGACCCCTCGATCCCGTTCCAGATGCTCGAGTTCTCCCTCGACATCCCGGCGACGGTGACGGGTGTTCGCGTCCGAGGCCCGGTGGGAGGGTTGAGCGCGTTCGCGACCTGCTCGGAGTTGGACGCGCTCGGGCCGAAGGTTCCACGCCCGACCGCCTCGTTCGACCTGAACGGAGACGGGCGGGAGGACGTCGAAGACCTGTACCATTGGCACGCCCAGCGGACGGACCTGAACGGCGACGGCGCGGCGGACGGGGCGGATCGTGAGTATCTTGAGGCCGCGCTGCGTTGGCGCGAGATCGACGATATGAACGCCGGCGGGGGCCGCTGACCCCACGCCCGGCGGGTGGAGTTGACGGTGCCGGAGAGACCAGACCTGACGAGCGAGACCACCCGGCCCCAGGCTCGCGTGCGCCCGTTGCCATTGCAGTACCTCCGCCTCGCGCGCCCGCACCAGTGGGCCAAGAGCGCGTTCGTCATGGTCGGGCCGCTCTACGGCATGAGCGACCACAAGGGGACGTGGCAGGAACTCCTCCTGCCCGCGTTCGTGGCGGCGGCGGCGTTCGCGCTCGCGTCCAGCGCGTGCTACGTCGTCAACGATATCGTGGACGCCGAGGCAGACCGCGCCCACCCGCGAAAGCGCACCCGCCCGATCGCGTCCGGCGCGATCCGGCCCCGCACGGCGTGGGTCTATGCGGCCCTGCTCGCGCTCGCCGCGGCGTCGCTCCTGCTGGTGATCCCGGCCTCGGTCAGGGTGTGGGTCGCGGCCGCCCTGGGGCTGTACGTCCTGAACGTGTCGGCCTATTCCTGGCTCCTCAAGCACGTCGTCATTGCGGACGTGATCGGGCTCAGCCTCGGGTTCGTCCTGCGGGTGCTGGGCGGGTGCGCGGCCGCCGGCGTCGCGCCGAGCACCTGGCTCCTGAACTGCACCTTCTTCCTCGCCATGTTCCTCGCGTTCGGGAAACGATTGGGCGAGCGGCGGTCGCTGGGGTCGGACGAGGCGGCCGCCGCGGCCAGGGCGGTGCAGGGGGCGTACACCTCGGACCTGCTCCGGATGGTCGTCGTGGTGACGGCGGTGGCGACGTTGCTCAGCTACGCCGGGTACGTCCAGGCGAAGGAAACCCTCTACTGGCAGGGGTTCAATCTGCTTTGGCTGACCGTCCTGCCGGCAACCTTCGGCCTGCTCCGGTGTATCGTCCTGCTGGAGCGGGGCGATTTCGACGACCCGACGGAGTTGGCCCTGCACGACCGGGCCTTCCAACTCGCGGCGGGGGTCTTCGCCTTCCTCACGATCTGGCTTCTTGTCGCCTTTCGGCAGTGGGGAATGGCGACTGGCGCGATACCCTGATGCCGGGGCCGGGCGGCGTCCCGGCGGCGGCGAACACCACGAGTCGGCCCATCACACCCCGGCCGCGAGCAGACACGACCACGAAGGAGTCCACCCATGACGTCTCGACACATCATCCGCAGGCTGACGCTCGCGGGCCTCGGGGGCACGATCGTCCTCGCGGCGGTCGCGGGCCAGGCGTACTCGACCCGCCCGCAGGCCGCCAACGATCCGCCCGCGACCCAGCCCGACGCCGCCGAGATCCCGGACATGGCCGCGATCCAGGCGATGATGAGCGGGCGCGGCGGCGCGCGCGGCAACCAGGAAGACGACGGCCTGCGACCCTTCGACGAGGTCTCGAAGGGCTACCGCAAGGTGGTCTCGACCGCCGACGGCTCGGAGAGTTTCTACGGCCTGTGGGTCCGCGAGAAGGACGGGCAGATGCTCGCCGAACTCCCCCGCGGCTTCGAACGGCAACGCCACTTCATCGCCATGACCGTCGCGGGCGGGGACATCTGGGCGGGCCTCCAGGCCGGCGATCGCTACTTCTACTGGAAGCGCTACGGCAACCGCCTCGCCATGATCGAGCCGAACTTCGCCACCCGCTCCACGGGCGACCAGGAGTCGAAGTCCTCCGTCAACCGCATCTTCACCGACCGCGTCATCCTCGACATCCCGATCCTCGCCAACGGCCCGAGCGGGCAGCCCGTGATCGACATGGACGACCTGCTCGTCGGCCAGGCGAGCACGTTCTTCGGCGGCCAATCCCGCGGCGCGAACACGCGCCTGGCCACCATCGCCAAGTCCAAGGCGTTTCCCGAGAACATCGAGGTCGCCTTCGAGATGCCCGTGCAGGGCGGCGTGCTGCGCACCTTCCACTACTCGATCAGCCTGATCCCGGAGAACACCGGGTACAAGCCCCGCCAGGCCGACAACCGCGTCGGGTTCTTCACGACCAGTTACCGCGACCTGGGCAAGTTCGACGAGGACGAGAAGTGGGTCCGGTACGTGAACCGCTGGAAACTCGAGAAGGCTGACCCGAAACTGCGCCTCAGCCCGCCCAAGGAGCCGATCGTCTTCTACGTCGAGCACACCGTGCCCGTGCGCTACCGCCGCTGGGTGCGCGAGGGCGCGCTGCAGTGGAACAAGGCCTTCGAGCAGGTCGGCATCACCGGCGCGATCGAGGTCTACTACCAGGACAAGTCCACCGGCGCGCACATGGAGAAGGACCCGGAGGACCGGCGCTACAACTTCCTCCGCTGGCTCTCCAACGACGTCTCGACCGCGATCGGCCCGAGCCGCGTCCACCCGATGACAGGGCAGATTCTCGACGCCGACGTCGTCCTGACCGACGGCTGGATCCGCGCGTTCTGGTACCAGTACAACAAGACACTCCCCGAACTCGCGCTCGAGGGCTTCGCGCCCGACGCGCTGGCGTGGCTCGAGCAGAACCCCGAGTGGGACCCGCGCGTCCGCATGGCCTCGCCCGCGGAGCGCGACCACATCCTCGCGCAACGCTCGCGCCGCGGCGTGCTGCCCTACGGCGGGCACCCGGCCGCGATGGCGAACGCCGGCGGCCTCGTCGGCGAGAGCGAGTTCGACGGCCTGCTCGGGCGCGTCAGCCAGATCAACGGGCTGTGCATGGCCTCCTACGGCAAGGCGATGGACCTCACCATCGCCCGCGTCTACTTCGACGTGATCGGCCTGCTCGACGACGAGCCTGTGCAGGAAGGCCGGCGGCCTCGCCGCGGCGACCTGCCCCCCGAAGTCGTCGAGATGCTCAAGAAGCAGCTCGCCGAGGGCAACATCCCGCAGGGCCTCGCGCCCGAGGTCTTGGCCATCCTCCAGGAAGGCGAGCCGCAGCCCGAGGGCGAGCCGAAGAACGACGAGGACCAGCCCAAGGAGGACAAGCCGAAGAAGGACGACGCCGACATCCTCGACGGCGTGCCCGAGTGGTTCGTCGGGCCGATGCTCCGCGAACTCGTCGCGCACGAGGTCGGGCACACGCTGGGCCTGCGCCACAACTTCGCGGCCTCGAGCGTCTACTCCATGGCCGAGATCAACAGCGAGGAGTTCAAGGGCAAGAAGCCCTGGTCGGTCTCGGTGATGGACTACAACCCGGCGAACATCAACATGGGCGACGGGCCGGTGCAGGGCGACTTCGCCGTGATCGACATCGGGCCGTACGACATGTGGGCGATCCGCTACGGCTACGCCCTCGACGAGAAGGCCGCGCAGGAGGCCCTGAAGGAGAGCGCCAAGCGCGAGCACCGCTACGCCACCGACGAGGACACCTGGGGACCCGATCCCGAGGCGCGCCGCTACGACATGTCCTCCGATCCGCTCGAGTACGCCGAGAGCACGGGGCGGCTCGCCGTCCATCTCCGCCAGAAACTCCTCGACCGCTTCGTCAAGGACGGCGAGTCGTGGGCCAAGGCGCGGCAGGGCTACCTCGTCACGCTCGGCATGCAGACCCGATCCAACAGCATGATGGCCAACTGGATCGGCGGCGCGTTCGTCTACCGCGACAAGAAGGGCGACCCGGACGGGCGGGCGCCGATCGAGGTCGTGCCCGTCGATCGCCAGCGACACGCCCTCGGCTTCGTCATCGAGAACACCTTCCGCGATGAGGCGTTCGGCCTCACGCCCGAGGTGCTGCAGTACCTCACCATCGACAAGTGGTTCGACGACGGCGGGATGCAGGCCCTCTTCGAGGACCCGACCTGGCCCGTCCACGACCGCGTCATGGGCATCCAGGCCTCCGCGCTCACGATGCTCATGAACCCGGTGACGCTCCAGCGCGTCTTCGACAACGAGTTCCGCGTCCCGGCCGATCAGGACGCCCTCACCCTCGTCGAACTCCTCGACACCGTGACCGAGGCCGTCTGGACCGAGGTCAACGGCACGCCCGACCAGCGCTACACCCCGCGCCAGCCGATGGTCTCCAGCCTCCGCCGCAACCTGCAGCGCGAGCACCTCGAACGCCTCATCTCGCTGGCCCTGCCGGGCGGCGCGTCCGGCGCGGCGGGCAAGCCGATCTCCGACCTCGCCACGCACACCCTGCGCAGGCTCTCGCAGCGCATCGACAAGGCGACCGGCGGCGGCGGCGCGAACATCGACGCCTACACCCTCGCCCACCTCTCCGACGCCAAGGCACGCATCGACAAGGCGCTCGAGGCGCAGTACATCTACAACGCCCGCGACATCAGCCGCGGCCTCGGCGGCGGGGGCGTCTTCTTCCAGCCCGCGCCCTCCGGCGACAGCGACCGCTGACGCCCCGACCTCGACTCCGCCGTGGGGGCGGGCGCCTTCCCTTCGAGGGGACGCGCCCGCCCCCGTTCGTTCCGCACGCCGTCCGTGGGGGCGCCCGAGTGCCCGGTTCCCGAAAGCCGAAGGTCGCGATCCTGCACCACCTCGCGCGCACCGGCGGCACGCTGATGAGCCGCTGCCTCGGCTCGATGCGCACCGTCTACCTGCTCAGCGAGGCCCACCCGCTCGGGATGCGCTGGATCAACCCGGTGCAGCAGGCCGTCGAGTGGCACCGGCTGATGACGCCCGCGGAGGCGCGGGTGATGCTCGCGCGCGGTCCGGTGCGGTTCGACACGCTCGTTGCGCTCCTGGCCGAGCGGGCCGCGCAGCGCGGGCGGACGCTGGTGGTGCGCGACTGGACGCACCTGGACTTCCACGGCGTGCCGTACGCCGAGCCGGGCATGCGATGCCGCACGGCGGTCGCGCTGGCGCAGGCCTGCCGCACCACGCGCTACGCGACGGTGCGCCACCCGATCGACCAGTGGGTGAGCGTGAGCGCCCTGCCGCGCGTCCGTGAGACGCTGGGCATCGACGCCTACCTCGCGGGGTGCCACGCCTTCGCGCGCACGGCCGCGCGCCTCGGCTTCGGGCGCTACGAGGACTTCACCCGCGACCCGGAGGGCGAACTGCGGGCGATGTGCCGGTGGCTGCGCGTCGAGTACGACCCGTCGTGGCGCACGCGCTGGACGGGCAACCAGCACGTCACCGGCGACACCGGCCCGGACCGCGCCCGACCGACCGAGATCCGCCCCTCGCGCCGGCGCAGCGTCGAGCCGGGCATCCTCCGCGCCTTCGAGCGCAACGACGACTACTGGGAGACGCTCCGCCTGCTCGGCTACGAGCACCGGCGCGCGCCGGCCGGCGGGGCGCCGGGCGGCAGAGTCCTCCGCGCGCCGGGGCGACGGTGGTAACGCCTCACACGGTCGGCGCCGGCTCGGCCGGGTCGGCCCGCATGAAGAGCGCATCGCCCTTGGCGATCCGCTGCCCCGGCTTGAGCGACCACGCCCCGCCCCACTCGGCGAGTTCGGCGAGCGGCGCCTTGAAGCCGGATTCGGGGTCGTCCGGGTCGTTCAGCGGCGAGCAGTTCCAGGTGCGCCAGAGCGCGGCCATCTTCGCGGGCATGGCGGGGTAGAGCAGGAGCGAGGCGATGCGGAGGGCCTCGGCGCAGGTCGAAAGAATCGCCGCGACAGCCTCCCACTCCTTCGATTGTGGTCCCGCTTTCGCAAGTTCAAAGGGTCGAGAAGTCGTGATGATTCCATCAACCATGCGAACGAGTCGTATGCCCTCCCGACTCACAGAATCAATGCCGAGTTCCAACGCGGCCTCGGTGGCCTGCTCAACTGATCGCCTACACATCTCGGCGTTTCGCGTCATCATTCCCTTCTCCTCGCCGCCACGCTTCAAGGTAACACCGAGGCGCTCAAGATCGAGTATTGAGGGAGGGTCGCACACGATCTCCCCCCCGAAGTACTTCTCGATCATGTTCCCCACGCGGCTCGCGCAGTTGCCGATCCCGTTCGCCAGGTCCGAGTTGTAGACCTCCACGAACCGCGCGTGCGCGAAGTCCGCGTCCGTCGCCCCCAGCGGCCCCTGCGTCGCCAGGTACCACCGCACCGCGTCGATCGAGTACCGGCGCCCGTACGCCTCCAGCAGGTCGATCTCGATGAAGTTGCCGAGGCTCTTGCTCATCTTCCGGCCCTCGGCCACGAAGTACGCGTGCGCGTACACCGTCCGCGGCAGCGGCTCGCCCAGCGCCATCAGCATCGCCGGCCAGATCACCGCGTGGAACCACAGGATGTCCTTCGCCATCACGTGCACCGCCGGCGGCCAGTACCTCCGCCGCGCCGGCTCGTCCACCGCCGTCAGGTAGTTGCACAGCGCCTCGATCCACACGTACACCCGGTGCCCCGGGTCGCCCGGCATCAGGATGCCCCAGTCGGCGTCGCCCTCCTTCACGGCGCGGCTCACCGGCACGTCGTTCAGCCCCTGGCGAAGCCGCCCCAGCACCTCGTTGCGCCGCGCCTCGGGCAGCACGAACTCGGGGTGCGCCTCGAAGTGCGCCCGCAGCCGGTCCTCGTACCCGCTCAGCCGGAAGAAGTAGTTCTTCTCGGTGCGCTTTTCGAGGGGCTTGCCGGTGACGGGGCTTGTGAAATCGTGCTCCTTGGCGACCGTCTCGGTCAGGTACTCCTCCTGCGAGGCGTCGAACCAGCCGACGTAGTCGCCCAGGTACACATCTCCCGAGTCCATGAGCCGCTTGATGTACGCCGAGGCCCGCGATCTGTGCCGGTCCTCGCTCGTGCGCATGAAGTCGCTCTCGGCGATGCCCATGAGCCGGAAGGCCTTGCGGAACTCCGCGGCGTTCGCGTCGGCCCACTGCCGGGGCGTCAGGCCGCGCTCCCGGGCGGTGGAGACGACCTTCTCCGCGTGCTCGTCCGTGCCCGTCAGGAAGAAGACGTCCCGCCCGAGCAGCCGGGCGAACCGGGCAGCCACGTCCGCGACGACCGTGGTGTAGCAGTGCCCGATGTGCGGGCGGTCGTTGACGTAGTAGATGGGCGTCGTGATGTAGTAGGGGTCCGGCGGCATGGGGCGGATTGTAGAGGGCGACGCCGGACCGGACGCCGCGGTCAGCCGTCCCCCTCCTCACTCGATCCCTCGCCCACACTCGGTGCGTCCAGCCGCGCCCGCCATTCGGCGGCCTTGGCGTCGTGCCCGGCGTCCGGCTCGGCGGCGTGCCAGGCGTTGTAGAGGTCCGCAACAAACAGGACTAACTCGCTCGTGCGTCCGCCGTGCGGTCCGAAGTAGGACTCGGCCGTGGCGACGGCCTCGAGCGCCAGGGCCTCGGCCTCTGCGTAGCGTCCGAGGGCGGCGAGGGTGCGGGCCTGCTGCGAGCCGAAAGCGGCCAGGTACAAGTGGCCCGGCGGCAGGATGCCGCGCGCGGTCCGCAGCGCCTCCGCCCCGAGGCGTTCCGCCTCTTCCAGGCTGCCAATGTCGCGGAGCATCGCGCCGAGGTTGTTGATGGAGATCGCGGTCTGCGGGTGGTCGTCACCGAACAGGCGGCGGCTCGATGCCACGACCCGTCGCATGTGCGGAACGGCCTCCTCCAGCCTGCCCAGCCTGTAGAGCAGTTCGGCCGAGTTGCTCACCGCGACGAGCGTGTCCGGATGATCGTCGCCGTGCAGCGCGCGCAGGTGGTCGATCGCCTCATCGCCGACGGCCAGCGCGTCCTCGACGCGGCCCGCTTCGAGCAGACACTGCGCCAGGACTTCGAACGCGTGGGCCGCCTCGTGCGGCGTCCAGTCGGGGTGTGCGCGGTACCGACCCAGGGCGACGGTCGCCAGCTCGACCGCCGCGTCCGTCTCGCCGAGCGCGAGGAGCACGTCCGCGCGGTGATGCTCGAGCATGGCCGTGACCGGGTGCTGGCCGAGCCCGCGCCTGGAGTGCGTGACGCCCTCTGCGAAGAGCCGATCCGCTTCCGGGAGCAGGCCCTGGTTCTGCAGCACGAGGCCGAGGTTGTTGAGGGTGGTGAGAGTTTCCGGGTGCTCGTCCCCACGCATCAACCTTCCCGTCTCGAAGGCCTCGCGGAAGTACGGCTCGGCCTCGGCGGGGCGGTGCTGTCTCCAGAACAGCGCACCCAGATTGTTGACCACCGACAGCGTTCGATGGTCCCGGTCGCCGATCGAACGCCGAGCGGTCTCCAGCGCACCGTTGAGCAGCGTTTCCGCCTCGGCGAAACGCTCCGTCGCGATGAGAATGGCGGCCATGGCGACCGTCGCGCGCACCGTGTCGGGGTGCTCTTCGCCGAGAACGCGCCGGCTGAGTTCGAGCGATTCGACGAAGTAGGGCTCGGCCTCGTCGTGCCGCCCCAGTTCCTCGAGCGCCACGGCCAGATTGCCCACGAACCGCACCGTGAGGGGGTGCTCCGGGCCGTGGACGCTGCGGCTCGTCTCCAGCGCCTCGCGTGTGTACGGCTCCGCCTCGTCGTACCTTCCTCGGGCGATCAGCAGCATGGCCGTGCTGTTCACAGACGCCATCGTGTCGTCGTGCCGGTCGCCGAGCGTCCGTCGCCGAATGCCGAGCGCCTCGGTCTGCGGCGCTGTCGCGCGATCCAGCAGACCGAGTTCACGCAGCGTATCGGCGACGGTCTGCAGGAGCCGCGCCCTCACAAGCGGTTGGTTGTCGAAGCCTTCGTCGATCGCCTTCAGCGCGCGCTCGAAGATGTTCTCGTCGAGCGTTTCGAGCGCGAGGTTGGTGAAGTTGACTCCGGCAAGGGCCGACGCCAGTTCCGCCAGCGCGGCGTCGATCCGCTCTTCATCCATGCCGCGGCCTTCGAGGAACGCGCGTCGCTTGTCGATGACGCCCCGCCGCAGATTGATGCCCATCAACTCCGCGTCGATCTCCGACAACTGGCTCGCCTGGAACGCGGCCACCTGCTCCAGTTCGTCCGCCCGCCGCTCCGCGTCGGCCTCGGCGCGCTCGGCGCGGTCCTGGGCCGCGACGGCCTCGATGCGCTGCGCCTCGGCGCGCAGGGCGAACGAACTCGTCCCGACAATACCCAGCACGAGCACGGCGAATGTCGCGCACACGCCGCCCACCAGGGCCGTGTTCCGGCGCGCGAACTTGCGCAACTGGTACGCCGCGCTCGGCGGGCGGGCCGCGATCGGCTCGTCGCGCAGGTAGCGGCGGATGTCCGTGCCGAGTTCCGCGGCCGTCTGGTAGCGGCGTTCCTTCTCCTTCTCCAGCGACTTGCCGACGATCGTCTCCACGTCGCCCCGGAAGACGCGGTCGATGGAACTCAGCCGCGTCGGCTCGTCCTCGCGGATCACGCGCACGGCCTCGTGGATCAACTTCCGTTCGAGGCGGTAGGGCAGCCGCCCGGCCAGCAGCTCGTACAGCACCACGCCCAGCGCGTAGACATCGCTGCGCGTGTCGAGTTCGGCGGGGTCGCCGCTGACCTGCTCGGGGCTCATGTAGGGGACGGTGCCGACGAGCGCGCCGACCGCCGTCTCGACCGTCGTCGCCGCGATGTCGGCGTCCGTCGCGCGGGCGACGCCGAAGTCCAGCACCTTCGGCTGCGGCTCGGGCGGGTCGCCCACGTCGGCGACGAGGATGTTGCCGGGCTTGAGGTCGCGGTGGATGACGCCGCGGGCGTGCGCGTGCTGGACGGCGTCGCAGACCTTCGCGAAGAGGTCGAGCCGCCGGCGGAGGTTCAGGCCGCGCTGGTTGGCGTACTCGGTGAGCGGCACGCCCTCGACGAGTTCCATCGCGAAGTACGGCGTGCCGGTGGCGTCGTCCACGCCCGCCTCGTAGACCTGCGCGATGCCGGGGTGCTTCAGGCGCCCGAGCAGCTCGGCCTCGAACTCGAAGCGGCGCAGGAGCGCGGCCGACATCCAGCCGGGACGGATGAGTTTGAGCGCGACCTCGCGTCCGGGCTTGTCCTGCCGGGCGCGATAGACCACGCCCATCCCGCCGCGCCCGATCGTGGCGACGATGACGTAGCGCCCGAAGACCGCGCCCGGCCCGAGTTCGTGCGCGCCGACATCCGCGGCCCGCAACGCCTCGGGCGGGATCGACCGTGTCAGCGCATCCGGATCGACGGGCGGCGGCGTGCGCGGCTTCTCGCGTTCCCCGGAGTCGGTCATGACACGAGCATACCGGGAGATGCCCGAGCATCGCGGGCGTCGCGGGGGGTGTTCGTGTTATGTCCGGGCGGCGCGAACGAATCGACGGGGGATGTTTGAGCGCCGAGTCTGTTGGGATTCGCCCGAGCGTGGGTTAGACTGCGGGGAGAGAGTCGGGCTGCAAATGCCGGGCGTGCCGCGGCTTGCGGACGGTGTCGTGCCATCCCGGCCCGGAGCGTGGGGAGCGGAGCAACGGCCATGTCCCGAGGCGGTCTTTTCCATCGGCGCATCCATCTCGCCCATCGGCGTGTGCATCTCGCGGCGGTGGGGCTGTGTCTCGCGGCGGGGTTGGCCCGGGCGGGCGGCACGCCCGAGAACGTCCTGCTCATCATCGACCCGCTCGACCGGCGCAGCCTGGAGGTCGGGCACCACTACAAGGCCGTGCGCGGCATCCCGGACACGCACGTGCTCTACATGGAGCCGGGCGCGGCCGACTACGGCGCGTTCGTGCGGTTCAATCTGGCCGCGCTCTTCGCCACGATCGAGCGGCGCGGGCTGTGGGGGCAGGTGGACTACATCGTGATCTCGGCGTCGGACACGTTCTACGTGAGCGCGCCCGATCTCGTCTCGGACGGGTGCTCGCCGGTCACGCGCTTCTCGCTCTCGGGCGCGTACACGCTCGCTTTCGTCGCCGACGAGATCCTGGCGGGCGGCCTTGCTTCGTCGTTCGGCAACCGCTACTACGCCGGGAGCAACACGCCGTACCGATTCGACAGCGAGTTCTCGTGGCTCAGCGGCAACCCGAGCAACGACGCGAACGCGAGGCGCTACTTCATCGGCGCGCTGCTCGGCTACACAGGCACCCGCGGCAACTCGGCGGCCGAGACGATCGCCATGATCGACCGCTCCGCGGGCGTGGACGGCACGCGCCCCGCCGGCACGTTCTACTACATGCAGACCACCGACCAGGCGCGCTCAGGCCCGCGCCACAACGCGTATCCAGGCGCGGTCAGCGCGATCATCGGGCTGGGCGGGCAGGCGGAGCACCTCTTCGCGGTGCTGCCCGAGGGGCGGCACGACTGCCTCGGCATCATGACCGGCATCGCCACGCTCGACGTGCCCGGCGCGGACCTGACCATCCTGCCCGGGGCGTTCTGCGACCACCTGACCAGTTACGCCGCGACCTTCGACAGCGGCTCGCAGACGAAGATGTCGCACTGGATCACCAACGGCGCGAGCGGCACCTGGGGCACGGTCGAGGAGCCGTGCAACTACCCCGGCAAGTTCCCGCACGCCCGCGCGCACGTCTTCTACTTCCAGGGCATGTCGCTGGGCGAGTCCGTCTTCCGCGCGGTCTCGTACGCGCCATTCCAGGGGCTGCTCTACGGCGACCCGCTGACGCGCCCGCACGACCACATCCCGACGATCACGGTCTCGAACCCGCCGCAGGGGCCGGTGAGCGGCACGATCGGCCTGACCCAGTCGGGCACGACGACGCGGCCCGGCTCGTCGATCACCCTCTTCGAGTTGTTCGTGGACGGGCGGCGCTACGACGACGCCTTCTTCTTCCAGACCCTCAGCCTCGACACCACGCTCCTCAGCGACGGCTGGCACGACATGCGCATCCTCGGCTACGACAGTTCGCCGACCGGATCGGCCGGGAGTTGGGCCTGGCCGCTCGTCGTCGACAACCACGGGCGGTCGGCCTCGATCGTCGCCCAGAAGACCACGGGCAACTGGAACACGGCGTTCACTTTCGACGCCGCCGCGGACGGGCCGGGGCTGCGCGAGGTGCGTCTGCTCCAGCACGGGCGCATCGTCGCCGCGACGAAGGCCGACGCCGCCCCGCTCACGGTGCACGGCTGGACGCTCGGCGCGGGCGTCTCCCGCCTCCAGACCGAGGCCCTCTACGCCGACGGCATGCTCGTCCGGTCCGAGCCGGTCGAGGTCTCCGTCACCTTCGGCGGCGGCAACCCGAGCGGCGCGCCGCCGGTCGCACACGACTTCTCCATCCACATCGACCCGGGCGCGGATGCGCTGGTCGAACTGGCGCACACCTTCGACGACCGCGACGTGCCCCTCGGCTTCGAGGTGCTCTCGCCCCCGGCCAAGGCGGCCATCATCCCCGGCCCCGACGGCCCGTTCCGACTGCTCCGCGCCGACGCCGACGCGACCGGCATGGACACCATGACCTTCCGCGTGACGAGCGCGACCGGGAACTCGAACGCCGCCACCGTGCGCATCCTGTACGCCCCGTGCGCCGCGGACTTCAACGGGGACGCGAAGGTCGATACGCTCGACTTCCTCGGCTTCCTGAACGCCTTCACGGCCGCCGACCCGCGGGCGGACGTGAACGGCGACGGCACGGTCAGTTCGCTCGACTTCCTCGCGTTCCTGAACCTGTGGACGGCCGGGTGCCCGTGATCGCCGGGCCGACCTGACGCGGGCGGCGTTCGCGGGTACGCTTGTGGGTTCCCCCGGCGGGGGCCGGGGGTCGGTGGCGAGCGCGATGACCGCGAGTTCGGTGCTTGAGAACGTCATCCGTCTGGACCCGCTGGCCGGGCCGCCCATCGACCCGGTCGAGATCACCGCGGGCAAGCCCTGCACGCTCGGGCGCGGCACGACCTGCGAGGCGCAACTGGCCGACCAGACCGTCTCGCGCCGCCACGCCATCGTCGCCTTCCGCGCCGACACATGGTTCGTGACCGACCTCGAGAGCCGGCACGGCACCTTCATCAACGGCGTGCGGCTGGAGGTCAACACCCCGTCGCCGGTCAACGAGGGCGACCTGCTCCGCATCGGGCCGTGGACCTTCCGCGTGCGCTCGGCGGATGCCCCCCCCTCGACGCTCCCGACCACCAACGACTTCGGCTCGACGGGCCACCGCGTGCAGCACGTCCCGCAGCAGGAACTGCGCTCCATCGCGCAGCAGCGCCTCGAACTGCTGATCGAGTGCGCCGCCCAGATCAACGCCTCGCCCGACGAGACCTCGCTCGCCAAGGCCGTCCTCGACGCCGTCACCAGCGGCACGGGCTTCCCGCGCGCCGCGCTCATCCGCACCAGCGGCGCGGACGTCGAGATCATCGGCTACCGCGGGCCGAGCCAGCGCGACGCGCCCTCGCACGACCTCGCCTTCTCGCGATCGCTCATCAACGCGGCCTCGGGCGGCGGCGTCGTGCGCCTCACCAGCCAGTCCCAGCCGGGGGCGTACGGCGAGTCCATCATGCGCCTCGGCATCCACTCCGCGTTGTGCGCGCCGGTCTACATCGGCGACACGGTCGCGGCGTACCTCTACCTCGACGCCCGCCACCAGGAGTCGCAGGTGCAGGCCGACGCCGCCGCCTTCTGCCAGGCCGTCTGCCGCATGTTCGGCCTCGCCCTCGCCAACCTCAAGCGGGCGAGCCTCCAGAAACTCAACGAGGAGATCATGCGCGACGTGGGCGCGGCCGCCGCGGCCCAGAAACTCCTCATGCCCCCCCCGCACGGCCAGATCGGGACGCTCGCCTACTTCATGCGCATGCGCCCGGGACGCATGGTCGCCGGCGACCTCTTCAACATCATGCCCCTGCCCGACGGGCGCGTCGCCGCCTACCTCGGCGACGTGGCGGGCAAGGGCGTCGGGGCGGCCATCCTCATGGCGACCACGCAGACGATGCTCAACCAGGCCCTCCGCCACGACCCCGACCCCGCGAACGCGCTCAACGAGGTCAACGCGCAGATCAGCCGGCAGATCGTCTCCGGCCGGTTCATCTCGCTCTGGGCCGGCGTCTTCGATCCCGCCCAGAACACGGTGCGCTACGTGGACGCCGGGCACGGGCACTGGCTCTACCGCTCGGCGACCGGACGCCCCCGCAAACTCGACGCGAGGGGGGGGCTTCCGCTCGGCGTCGACGCCGACGTGCCCTACGAGAGCGAGCAGGCCCCCTTCCCGCCCGGCTCGCGCATGATCGTCTTCTCCGACGGTGTCGTCGAGCAACCCTCCCCCGAGGGCCAGGAGTTCGGCCTCGACCGCATCCTCGCCACACTCGCCGACGCCGACTCCACCGACGCCGAGGTCAACAGCCTCTTCGAGGCCGTCCGCCGCTTTGCCGGCACCGACAACCTCTCCGACGACGTGACCGTCGCCAGCCTCGAATACAGAGCCAGATAGCGACACCGTTGCGGCGAAGCCGGCTTCACGCTAGTGGAACGGGACACGCCGTATCGGCGCGTCGAGCGCGAGGCGAAGACGTGGCGCGTGGCCGTGGGTTGGGGGGTTCCAGCTTGTCGAGCAGTCGGCCGATGCCGGGCAGGAGATACCCGTCCTCGCTCCCAGAGCGGTAGTTCCAGAGATGGACGCCCACGGCTGCCGGGTGCGTCTTGATGACCACGAACCAGCGATCGTCCGCGAGCGCCAGCACCCGCCGGACCAGCGCGCCGAAATCGTTGACGGACGAGTCGTACTTCACCACCGAGTCGCCCGTCCGCTGCAAGGGGACGAAGATGAACGGCCGGCGCGGGACTTCGCTGTCGTCGCCGAGGGGGCAGTCGAGCCGGGCCACACGGGCGGCCGCATCCTCGACGAGCCGCTCCGCCGCGGCCATGAACTCGGGCTCCGGCGTCGGAATCCCGCCGTTGCGCCACATCGCCGGCCAGCTCGACGTGGCGTTCTCGCCCTCGGTGTCGAACACCACGGACTGGTAGTGCGGGACGAAGCCGAAGTCCATGTAGACCGTGCGGATGCCCGACCGCGTGAGCGCGCCGCGGATGTCGCGCTGCATCCGGAAGAACCGCTGCCACGTGATCAGCGCGTCGAACCCGCCGCACTCGATGGCCTCCAGCAGGTCCGGCCGACGCTTCATGTCGTTGCGGGGCAGCCGGACGACGTCGTGCCCCAGGCCGCGCAGGCCCTCGACGACCGCGTCGAAACGCTCACGCTTGCTCCTGCCCCAGTCCGCGAGAAGCCATCTCATGTCTCTCGCCCTCTCAAGCACGTGTTTGTTGTGCCGTGTCAATCATAGTTCAGTGTCCAGGGACGAACCTGACTCCAAAGACACGATTCCCGGCAAGATGAAACTGCCATTCCGCCGAAGCACGCCCCCCGTCAAACCTATACACAAGCGCGGTATCCGTCACCTGAGTCGGGACGCCCATGATCTCAATGACATCGTCTTTCGTGCTGAAGATCGGATTCCACTGAGACATGAGCACACTCACCCTCTGCAGACTGTCAAGTGCGCCTTGTCCCCGTGATGCGGCGTCGATCGTTCCACGATATTCATCCTTAATATCCTGAATGTTCATCCTCTTACTCCGTTCCAGTGTCGTGATATTTTCCAGCGGCCGCTGTGCGGACTCGCACCCCAGCAGGCACAACTGCGGAACGATTGGCATGGCCGAAACCAATACCGCACCTATGCGAGAGATATGTTGACGTAACTCTTCAGCCATGTGCAAAGATCGGCGTTCGGCCGGGTGCCGAGGGGTGTGTTGGGGAGCCGACTCGCCCTGCTTGATCGGGTTCTGATTGGCAGTCGCGATCTATTCTGTTCCTCCGGTTGCATTTAACTAAACAGTTTCGTGTTGACCATGGAGTGTCATTGGTGCAGCACTTCAACTATCGATCTGATCTGCATCGTGTCATCATTGCCTACGCCCGCGGATTGGGCGTCGGGATAAGGCCCGATTCGTTTCGGGCCGCCCACGGGTTTCCCAGCGGGTGAGAACTCGTAGAACAGCGCCGTGTCGGGCTCATTGGACCGATGGCTTGCATTCAGCAAGACATGCATGACCTCATGGGGAATAGTAAGAGCCGTGTAAATACTGGCAGAGACTACACAGAAATTCTGGTAAGCGGGGTTTTGCGTGGCATTGGCCGCCGGATAATACGCCCATGCGAAGAGCGGCGTTGCGCCCACATGAAGCTCGTCAACATAGAATGTATGTTAGAATCAGCATACCTCACCACTCGCTGCTCATCCTCTGTAGGATTCTGCAATGGGTCCTCGTTGGCGGCAACGAAGCCGTCTAGAAACACCGACGGGAGGACCACTCCGGGATCTCCCGTGCCTCCCATGTTAATGGAAACCGGTCGAGCCAAACGAATTGTAGATTGTGCAAAGCGCTCATCGATGGTCGTCAGATCCTCCATTACTTGTGAACGAGACACCACCGGAGTGGTTGTAGAATAGAGAGCGGGAGAGTTGTCCGCATGCGATGCGGCAGTAGACCCTTCGATGCCCCGCGTACAGTTCAAGAAACGGTTGTTTGTCTTGTCAAGACCGTCGTATTCGATGTACTCCGACTCGATCTGGATGAAGCCCGACGGGTGCGCATCGGCGACACTGTCCACCGCGATCTCGGTCGCTGTCGCGTCGATCGCGCCGACCAACGCGGTCGTCCCCGGCCGGCTGAACACGACGACGTTGACTTTCAGCAGGCGCACATCGTGCCGGAGATGGTTGGGATGGTCGTTGTTGTCTTCGGACACAGGGCGCCCGACGCGGATGGCGGCCTGCTCGATGCAATCGGACCCCTGTTGGTAGCGGACCAGCACGAGGTCCCGCAGCTTGCAGCGGAGCGTCTGGCTGCCCAGCACAGCATCGTCCGGCTCGTCCGTCACCAGCCGGTGGAACACTCCGCGGTACCTGACCGTTCCTCCGAAAGCAGCCAGCATGTACTGAAGCGTCAGCGTGACCCAGGAACGCGAGCCCACGCGGAGCGCCACCTGAATGGACGATCCTTGACTCTGGTTCAACTCGACCTGGATGCGGAACGCGTTGCGGTCGTTGACGGTCGTGCCAAACGCGGTCGTCGCAACGTCGTCGTCGTTGGAAACGTGGTTGCTGACGTTCAGGGCCTGCGTTTCAGGGTCGATAGGGCTGTTGTTGTGGTCAAGGAACGTAATCGTAGCCCCGCACGGCGAGAGGGACGGGCTGGGCGTCGGCGACTCGCTGGGCGACCCGCTCATTGTCGGGGTAGGGGTGAGCGTAGGTGTCGGTGTCTGTGTAGGGGTCGGAGTCGGAGTGGGGGTCGGGCTTGGCGACGGCGTCGGGCTGGAGGACGGAGAGGCGCTTGGCGAGCCAGAGTCCGAAGGGGAGGGGCTCCCAGAGTCGGACGGGCTGTCCGACGGGACGACGGAAGGGCTCGGTGCTGGCGAGGGAGACGGGCCAGGGGAGATCGTCCCTCCCCCAGTCGAGAACCAGCCTCGAAAGCCCCATTTCGGCATCGGCGGCGTTCCTGCCCCCAAGCAGACTACTGGGAATACGGCAAGGCGTCAACACTACCCAGAGAGGGCCGCGAAGGTTCCACCATTGCCAGTGAGGCCGGCGTCTCACCTCCCCCCCCCCTCCGTCCTGCACTCCACCTCCAGCCGGCCATCGCGAGCCGCGATCGAGAGCAGCCGCACCCTCCGCCCGTCGAGGAGTTCGATCACCGGCTCTTCCATCAGCGGCCGCCCGCCCCGCAGGGCCTCGATCAGGTTGCGGGCGGCCGGCTTGTTCCAGACCGAGATCGGGACGACGCGTGCATCGGGCGGGCCTTCGTCGCCGAGCGTCCAATCGGTCGGGAGCGAGAGCCGCCCGACGCCGACCGCCTCCGCCGAGACCCAGAGCGAGCCGTCCTCGCGCAGTTCCGGGCGCAGCGTCGCGGAGAGCACGCGGCGCGCGCGTCCGTCGTCGATGAGCACGCCGACGCGGATGCGCCCGCGCTCGAACGCGACGCGCACCTGCCGCACCTCGTCGGGCAGCGATGCCGAGCCGTTCGACAGGCTGTCGAGCCACGCCTCCAGGCGCGTGTTCAGCCACGCGTTGGCGTCGTCGGACCGCATGGCGACGCGCCAACGCTCGCTGCGCCATCGCTCGCCCGCGCCGAGCGCGGGGTCGGTCTCGCGGGCGAGGTGCAGGTGCGTCCCGACCGCGTTCTCGAGTTCCTCCGCCAGCGCCGCCTGGCGCGGGTCGTGCGGGTCGAGGTCCGCCCACCACGCGGGCGGCCGGTTCGCGAGCACGACCGCGAACGCGACGCCGGCGCACGCGACCGCCGCGAGCGCGAGGGCGGCCCAGACCACCCGGCGACGGATGCGCCGCCAGAATCGGAGCGAGGAAGCGGCCCTGGACATCGGCACGCGGATCGTCGCCTCCCCGGCCCGGTTCCGCAAGCGTGGATGCCGGAATCGCGCGCGCCCGCCCCGCGCGCCCGCGAAAAAAGCGGCCCGGGACACGCCCGGGCCGCCGCTGCATGGACCGTGGAAGGGGGGATCAGCGCTTCGAGAACTGGAACCTGCGGCGTGCGCCCGCCTGGCCGTACTTCTTGCGCTCGACCTCGCGGGCGTCGCGCGTCAGGAATCCCGCGGCGCGCAGGGCCGGCTCGAAGGTCGGGTCGTACCCCGACAGTGCGCGGCTGATGCCGAGCCGCACCGCCTGGGCCTGGCCCATCGTTCCGCCGCCCGCGGCACGGATGACGACGTCCAGTTTGCCGAAGGTGTTGGTCAGTTTCAGCGGCGCGTACGCGTCGTTTCGGTCGCGCTCCTCGGAGAAGTGCTCCTCGATCGTCTTGAACCGCTTGCCCGATTTCTGCACCCTCACCGTCGCCTCGCCCTTGGCCGGGCGCAGACGCACGCGCGCCACGGCCGTCTTGCGCCGTCCCGTGCCCCACCACCAGCCCTGCGCATCGGGCGGAGTCGGCTCGCGCAGCGGGCGCGTCGAGGTCGCCGGTGTCTCGGCGGGTGTCGGCGTGTCGGTCCTCAGTGTCGTCATGGTGAATCTCGCGGTGCGTGAGTCTCGTTCGTGGGGAGTGCAGGATCGCGCGGTCGTGCGTGTGCGCGTGAGCGGGGGGGGTTCAGACTTCCAGGCGGACGGGCTGCTGCGCCTGGTGCGGGTGATCCGGCCCGCCGTAGACCTTCAACTTGGTGAGCATGTGCCGCCCGATCCGGTTCTTGGGCAACATGCGGCGAACGGCGTCCTCGACGAGGCGCTCGGGGCGGCGCTCGCGCACCGAGCCGTACGACTCGGCCTTCAGGCCGCCGGGGTACCGGCTGTAGCGGAGTTTCATCCGCTGCTCCGCCTTGCGCCCCGTCAGGGCGACCTTGGTCGCGTTCGTCACGATGACGAACTCGCCCGTATCGACGTGCGGCGAGTACTCGGGCCGGTGCTTGCCCATCAGCACCGTCGCGATCTCGACCGCGAGCCGACCGAGCGGAACGCCCTCGGCGTCCACCACCTTCCAACCACGCTCGATCTCGCCGGGCTTGGCATAGAACGTCTGGCGTCTCACGTCGGGCCTCCCGATCGGACGGGTGCGCGTCGGCCACTCGTCCTGCTCTGGCGACGGGGCAATCCCTTCGCCGGGTGCGTCTGCTCGCCGCCTACCGGGCGGGGCGGGCCGCGTCGTCCGCGGCATGATTTCCGAAGGCTCCCGAACCGCGGGCCTCCCAGCCCGGGCACGGGGAATCAACAGCCGGGAACCCTAGCAGGCGAGCGGCCCGGGTCAAGATTCGCCTCCCCCCTGTGGCCCCGCCCCCCTCGCGGGCCGATCATCGGGAGCATGTCCCCCGCGACCCATCCCGGCCAGCCGCGTCGAGAGCCGCCCGACCCCGGCACACCCCTCAGCCGCGCGATCACGCTGACCCTGGCCGTCGCGCTCGTCTTGCTGGTGGCGGGGGTACAGGCCCTGAGTTCGTTCGCCCCGCGGCAGCCCGCGCCGGTGCATGCCGCCGAGGTCGATGCGCCCGCGACCGCCATGGACCAGTTCGGGCTGACGGCGCGCCTGTATGTGCTGGTGCTGCACGGTCTGGGCGCGCCCGATCCCGACGGCGAGGCGTCCGACGCGCTGGCGAAGGCCGCCCCCACGCCGCGCGACGAAGTCCGGGCCGTCGCCGCGATGGCGGAGATGGCGACAACGGCGGAGGAGGGCGCGGAGCGTGCGCTGGCGCGGCTCGGCGAACTGCGCCCCGAGTTCGAGCGACGCGCGAGCGAGTCTCCCGAGGACGCGGAGGCCGCCGCGCTGCTCGCCGACCTTGATGCGCTGCGAGTCGTCTACACCGAAGGCCCGGACGCCCTCGACGATGAGTCCCGCGACCGGCTGGTGCATCGGCACGGGTGGTTCGGCCGGCTCGCGCTCGTCTTCGGACTGGACGACGACGACCCGCAGCGCGCGGCGATCTTCGGGCCGGCCGCCGCGCTCACGTTCGGCGTGCTCGCCGCGGCCGTCGTCATCCCGCTCGCGCTGCTCATCGGCTTCGTGCTGCTCGTGGTCGGTCTTGTGCTGTTCCTGGGCCGGTCGCTGCGCCCGCGTTTCGTTCCGCCCGCGCCGGGCGGGAGCGTCTACCTCGAAATGCTCGTCGTGTTCCTGGTCGGGTTCATGGGCGTGAAGGTGCTCGCCGACCTCGTGGGGCTTGTGCTCAGCGACGAGGCCGCGGTCGTCGCCGGGCTGGCGCTCCAGGGCGCACTGGTCGTGCTGATCCTCTGGCCGATGCTGCGCGGCGTCTCGTTCGCCCGCTGGCGCGCCGCGACCGGCTGGCACGCGCCGCGCGGCGTGCTGCGCGAGGTCGGCTGCGGCGTGCTCGGCTATCTCGCCGCGCTGCCCGTCTTCGCCGGCGGCGTCGTCCTCAGCCTGGTTCTCTCCGCGCTGTGGACGCTGATCTCCTCCGCCCTGCGAGGCACGCCCGAACAGCAGCCGCTGCCGCAGAACGCGCCCCTGGACCTCGTCCTCTCCGGGAACACCGTGCTCGTCGTGCTGCTCTTCCTCATGGCGACCCTCTGGGCGCCGATCGTCGAGGAGACGATCTTCCGCGGCGCGCTCTACCGACACGCCCGGGCGCGGATCGGCGCGGTCGCCGCCGGCCTGCTGGCCGCGGTGGTGTTCGCGTTCATGCACGGCTACGGCCCGCTCTTCACCCCGCCGCTGATCGCCCTGGGCTTCATGTTCGCCATGCTGCGCGAGTGGCGCGGGTCCCTCATCGCCTCCGTGACGGCCCACTTCCTGCACAACTTCGTGACGCTCACCGCGCTGCTGGTCGTCGTGCACCTGCTCGGTTCGTGAAACATCTCACGCAGAGGCGCAGGGGCGGAAACGGAGGCGGAGAGGGGGCCGCCACGGCGTGGCGGGGGACCCGGCGCGCAAGGACCTGCCGCGATCCGCAGGAGATCGGCTCTCCTCTCCGCGTGCTCTGCGCCTCCGCGTGAGCGCCTCGGGGTGAGCCGATCCCCGGCTCAGCAGCCCGCGACCCACTCGTTCAGGAAGACGAGGAAGTCCAGCGTGTTGATGGTCGTGTCGCCGTTGAAGTCCGACTTCGGGTCGCCCGCGTTCCAGAGGTTCAGGAACGCGAGGAAGTCCAGGGTGTTGACCACGGTGTCGCCGTTGAGGTCCACGCGGCAGGGGTCGTCCTCCGGGCCGGGCAGCACGGGCAGGAATCCTCCCCCCAGCGCGAGCGGGCCGGAGACGAGCGTGCCCGCCTCGTGCTGGCCCGCCGCCCCGTGCAGCACCAGCCCGCCACCCGACGACACGCCCCCCCCCGCGACGACGGAGCCGGAGAGCGTGACATCGCCCGCGTGCGTCGCGCCGGCGCCAAGGGCGAGTGCGCAGACAGCGGTGCTCGTGCATCGGCTCATCGGACCCCTCCCGCGCTCAGCGCGGCTTCCAGCGCGGCCAGCCGCGCATTGAGCGAATCCAGTTCCGCCCGCAACCCGGCGATCTCGGCGTCCTTCTCCTCTCGGAGTTCGCGCAACGCCTCGACGGCCATCGCCTCGAACCCGCTGATCGAGAGGCTGAGCAGCCCGTCGTCGCCTTCCTCGACCCACTGCGGCATGGCCTGCCGGACCTCCTGCGCGATGAAGCCGGTCTGCACGCCGGGGCGGGTGAGCGGGTGCGCGCCGTCGCGGTACCGGAAGGTCACGCCGCGCAGCGCGAGCAGCCGGCCGAGCGAGCCTTCGATCGCCCGCACGTCGTGCTTGAGGCGCGCGTCGGAGAGGACGCTCCACGACCCGCCGCCGGGCTTGGCCGCGTTGCCGTTGACGGCCAGTTTCCAGCCGCCGGGAGACGTGTCGAGGCCCATGCTGCCCGCGGTCGTCAGCGTGAATCGGTTGGAAAAGACCGAGTACGCGGTCGCATCGACGACGACGGACGGCGCGACGATCTCGACAAGCGACGGCGACACGACCGCCGCGCGCGTCCCGCCCGAAAGCCTGGCCACTGCGCCGGCTGTGATCCAGGCGTCGGTGCCGCTGGCAACGTCGAGTTTCGTCGCCACGTCCACATTCAGGTTCTTGTACGCTTTCAGGAGCGTGGGCGAGGCGTCAAGCCGATCGGCGCCAGACGCGACCTCCAGCCCGGTGGTCCTCACCGAGCCGACGACGTCGAGCGTGTGGGCGGCGGCAGGCGAGGTCGTGCCGATCCCGACCTTGCCGTCGCTCGTGAACGCCACCAGGTCGGAGAACGAACTGCCGTCGGTGTGCGCGAAGAAGAGTTTGGTCCCGCTCGCCCCCAGATTGAACCCGTGCGTGCTGTCGGCCCGCCGCAGGAGCAGGTCCGCGTTGCCCGAGGCCGGGCGGACTTCGAGGTCCGCCTGGGGCGACGGCGTCCCGATGCCCACGCTCCGCTGAAAGTAGTTCCGGCTGCCGCTCGGCCCGATGAAGTACGCCGCGAACCCGCTCGCGCTGGAGACCTGCCCGAGCACGCCGAAGGTGGTGCCCGTCGCGGCGGTGGCCACCGCGAGCACGCCTGTGCCCGAGGGGCTTTCCGTCGATCCCCACACGCCGTAATTGACCCCGCCCGAACTCGCGTGCCCGCGCACGCCCACGCCGGAGAGGCTCGAGCTCTGTCCGAACAGGCCGTAGGTTGTTCCGCCCGACGCGGTGTTGACGGCCTCGATCGTGCGCGTGCCCGCGGAGGTCACGACCAGCGCGTTGCCCGGCGTCGTCGTGCCCACGCCGACGTTGCCCTGCGTGTAGACCGCGTTGCCGTTCACGAGTTCGAACGGCGATGCGCCCTCCGGCCCTTGCGGTCCCTGAGGGCCTTGCGGGCCGGTGTCGCCCTTGTCGCCCTTCGGACCCTTCGGACCTTCCGGTCCCTGCGGTCCTTGCGGTCCGGTATCGCCCTTGTCCCCCTTTGGTCCCTGCGCGCCGGCGTCGCCCTTGTCCCCCTTCGGGCCTTGCGGTCCCTCCGGCCCGGGCGGACCTTCCGGGCCTTCGTTGCCCGAGAGCGCGAAGAGCGCATACGGCGTCGGCGCGATGCGCTGTCTCGGCGTGAGCGTCACGAACGCGCCGCCCGCCGGGTCCGCCACGTCGATCTCGAGGTACCGGTCGTCCCCAGGGAACGCGCCCGTGCCGAAGTCGAGTTCGACCACGAACCGCCCCTCGACCAGCGCCGCGCCCAGCAGTTCGAGTTCGGGTCCGACCTGGAAGTCGCCGAAGGCGTCGTCGTACAAGCGGAACCGCAGGTCCACAGGCCCGGCCACCGCGTCGCCGTCGCGACGAAGTTCGCCCTGGTACGTGATGGCGGTGTCCAACGCCTGGGCGGACGATGGCGAAGCGGGCAGCAGGCTGCAGATCAACACCGCGCAGGCCGCGACGACGCCGTGGGTTCGATGGGTGCGCACGAACGGTCCTCCTCTGCGGGGGCGGTCTGCCCCGCAGCCTGAGTGCATCCTGGACGGGCGTGTGACGGGAATCCGCTCAGCGATCTTCGGGCGGCGGCTCGCCGTCGCCCGGGGGGAGCCGATCGAGCTGGGAATCGGCGAACGCGACGTATCGGTGTCCCTCGCCGAAGGCCCCGGCCAGCGCGGCCCTGGCTCGGTGCAGGAGCGGGCGGGCCTCCTCGGGGCGGCCGGAGTCGATGAGCGACGCGGCGAGCGTGATGTCCGCCATCTGCGTGTAGTGGTGGTCGTCGCCGAACCCGGTGCGCGCCTCATCCGCGGCCTCGCGGGCGGCCGCCGCCGCGTCGTCGAAACGCTCCGCGGCTCGCAGGGCCGACGCGAGATTCATCAGCACGATCACACGGTCGGCGTGCCCCGGCGGCTGGCGCGACCGGAACCCATCCAGCGCACGCCGATACAGGTCGATCGAATCACCGAGCGACTCCGGGCCGCGTAGACGCAGCAAGCGGGCGAGGTCGCTCATTGTGACCAGCGTGTCGGGGTGCGTCGGGCCGAGCGCGCGCTCCTGGTCGGCGAGGATGGACCGCAGTTCCGGCTCGGCCAGGTCGATCTGCCGGCGCATCAGGTGCAGCGTCGCCAGGTCCTTGCGGGCCACGAGCGAGTCCGGGTGCGTCGGGCCGTGGACCTCGACGAGACGGGCCGCCGCCGGCGCGAGCACGCCCTCCGCCTCCTCGAACCGTTCGAGGTTGCTCAGCAGCCGACCGAGGTCAGCGCGGGCGCGGAGCGTCGGCGCGGCGTCGGGACCCGGCGCGTGCGTGCGCGCCTCGATCACGCGGCGCAGCAGCGACTCGGCCTCGTCGAACCGCGCCTGCTCGATGCGGAGCGTGGCAAGATCGTGCAGCGCGTCGATCGCGTGGGCGGACCCCTCCCCGTCGAGCGCGGCGTGCAGCGCGTGGGCGCGCGACAGGTGCGGTTCGGCGTCGTCGAAACGGCCAAGCGCAAGGAACGTCGCCCCGATGAGCGCCCGCGCCCCCGCCTCCACCGCGGGACGATCGGCCAGGTCGCTCGCCACGCGGGCGGACGCCAGTTCGAGCGCCTGCGCCACCGTGGCCTCGTTGCCGAGGTCACGCGGGTTGGCCGCGCCGAGCACGGAACGCATGAAGGCGTTGACGGCCTCGGCGGCGTCGCGCGCCTCGGAGGCGTCCGACTCGGCCCGCAGCGCGCGGTCGCGCTCCGCGCCCACCACCACGACGTGCCGCACACCGATGCCCGCGACGACGGCGAGCGCGGCCGCGCCGATCGTCGCCGCCGCCGCGTGCCTCCGACCCCACAGCCCGACCCGACCCGCGGCCCCGAGCGGACGGGCCGCCGTCGGTCGGCGGTCGAGCCACGCCCGCACATCGTCGGCCATCCGCGCCGCGCCGACGTAGCGATCTTCGGGGCGAGGCGCGGTCGCGCGGGCGCAGATCGCCGAGAGCGTCGCGTCGATCGAGCGCGCGCCCGACAGGTCCGGCCCCGCCGATCGCACCTGCTCGATCACGTCCAGCGACGGGCGCGCCGACCCGGCCCGCGGCGCGAACGGCGCGCGCCCGCAGAGCAGCGCCAGCAGCGTCGCCCCGAGCGAGTACACGTCCGAGAGCGGCGTGGCACGCTCGCCCCGCGCCTGCTCAGGCGACATGTACGCCGGCGTCCCCGTCACGCGCCCGCGCTCCGTGGCCACGCTCACGGTGCGGCCGGGATCGTCGTGGTCCGAGTCGCGCGGCGCGCACACCGACAGCCCGAAGTCCGCAACCATCACGCGCCCGCCCGGCGTCATCAGCAGGTTGCCGGGCTTGATGTCGCCGTGCGTGACGCCCCGCGCGTGCGCCGCCGCCGCCGCGCGGCAGGCCGCCTCGACGATCCGCGCCGCCTCGCGCCCTTGCAATCCCGGCGGACGCACGCCGATCTCCTCCAGCGAACGTCCGACCGTCACCGCGTCGGGATCGTCCGGCGTCGGCGCGGCGTCCGCCACCAGTTGCGTGTCGATGTAGATCAGCCCAGCCTCGGCGAACCGGCCCGCGGCGTGCACGCGCACGATCCCCTCGTGGTCCAGCGCGGCGGCGGCGCGGGCCTCGGCCAGCAGCGACTCCGGGTCCGCGTCGTCCGGCTCGGGGATGAGTTTGAGCGCGACCTGACGCCGGAGCGACGTGTCGTGCGCCCGCCACACCTCGCCGAACGAGCCGCGCCCGATCCGCTCACGCAGTTCGTAGACACCGAGCCGGTCGCCCGGCGCGAGCGAGCCGAGCGCATCGTCGAGCGAGTCGAGCGCGCCGCCGCCGACCGAACGGAAGAACGCGACCACCACGTCCACGTGCTGCGCCAGGTCCGGGAAGCGTTCCTTCAGTCGCGCGGCGACGTTCGGGTCGCTCCGGTCGTCGCGGCGCGCCAGTTCGCACATGAGCAGCGAGCGGCACGCCTGCCCCCGCGCCTTCAACTCCGGCACCAGCGGCAGGTAGGTCTCGAGCGTCGCCGCCTCGCCGCGGTCCCACCGCTCCTCGGCGTCCGCGGCCAGCAACTCGGCCAGCAGAACATCGTCCGCCAGCGCATCGGGCGTGAGCGACCCGACGAGCGCATCATCCCCCCGGCCGGAAGCCCACGCTTCGCGCAGCACGCGCACCGCCGACGGCTCGGCGTCGGTCATCGCGGGCGGGTCGGGCATCGGGCGCGGCCTCCGGGGAGCGGGACGGCGCCCGCCCCGTATCATCACTCTAAGTGCGATCCGGGTGGCGGCGTGACGGGGCGGAGCGGATGAGCGAACCGGCGGTGTTCTCGGCGTTCCTCGCGCAGGCCGCGCAGGGCGACCCCGCCCAGCGCGACCGCGCCTACGCCGAACTGCTCCGGTGGGTGCGGATCGTGGTGCGAGCCGAGATGGGCCGGCGGCTGCGCGACCACCGCGAGTCCATGGACGTCTGCCAGTCCATCGCCCGCTCGTTCGTGGACGACTTCCAGTCCGGGCGCGTCCGCTTCGAGAGCGAGCGCGCCCTGGCCGCCTACCTCCGCGTCGCCGTTCGGAGCAAACTCGCGGAACTCGCCCGCCGGGACGGCGCGCTCAAGCGCGGCGCGGGGGCGCGACCCGTGCCCGTGCACGAGGCGGTCGGCGAGGCGGCGCAGGCGCCCGACCCGCCCGGCCCGTCCGCCGAGGCGTGGGCGCGCCTGCGTTCGAGCCTGCCCGACGACGACCGCCACCTCGTCGAACTGCGCACGCGCGGGCTGGACTGGGCGACCATCGCCGAGCAGTTGGGCATGAGCGAGGCGGCCGCGCGACAACGGTTCAGCCGAATCGTGCGCGGGCTGCGCGACGACCGACCGGTCGACGGGTAGCCGCCGCCCAGGTTCTCGATCCCGTCACGGGCACCCGAGGACATAGGCGTTGAGGAAGGCGATGAAGTCGAGCGAGTTGATGACGGTGTCGCCGTTGAAGTCCGCCTTGGGGTCGCCTCCCGTGTAGGCGTTCAGAAAGGCGATGAAGTCGAGCGAGTTGATGACGGTGTCGCCGTTGAAGTCCGCCGCGCAGGCCACGGCGCACCCCGCGATGATCGCGATGCCGGACGCCGGCTGTCCATCGCCGGTCGTGCCGAAGTTGCCGCAGACCAGGAGGTCGCCGCGAAACTCGCCCAGCCCGAAGACCGACGGGAAGTTGGCGGGCGGGACGGGCGGCCCGGCGACCCCGCCGAGATACGTCTGCCACTGCCCGCCGACCAGGCGTGCGAGGTAGTTGATGCCCGGCGTGGCGGTCCCGGAGAGATAGAGTGCGGGCCCCGTGCCGTCGTCCCAGACGCGCAGGTCCGTCACGCGCCCGCCCACGTCCTGCCCCACCTTGCTCCACGCCGTGCCGTCCCATTTGCAGACGCTCACGTTCCCGCTCTGCCCGCTGGGGCGGAACGGCGAGCCGGCGATGTACAGCGCGACGCCCGTGCCGTCGTCGAACAGAACGGCGGCGTCCAGCGTGGTGGTCTGCTGCGGGGCGATCAGCCCGTTGCCGATGCGTTCCCAGCCCGTGCCCGGGCGGTACCTCGCGGCGAGCGCGGCGTTGACGCCGTCGATGGACGAGAAACGGCCGACCGCGTACAGCGCAAGCCCGGAGCCGTCGTCCCAGAGGACCATCTCGTTCACGAAGGGGCTGAAGCCGGTCATGCCCGTCCCCTCGCCGACCACGCTCAGCGCTGCGCCGTCCCACGAGGCGACCCCGCTGGCGGGCTGCCCGGCGATCGTCGTGAACCCGCCGCAGATGTACAGTCGAAGCCCGTCCCCGAAGTCGCCCGTGACCAGCCCCCAGACAGCGTCCGGCGCGACAAAGCCAGCGCCGAGCGAACGCCAGGCGTTCCCGTCCCACGCGGCGAGGCTCTGCGTGTCGCTCACGCCGCCGGCGGACGCGAAGAATCCGCCCACGACGAGCAGTTCGTCCGCGCCGGTGTCGAACGGTTCGATGCTCGTGACGAAGCCGTTGGTGTTGCCGAACGAAAGCCCGCCGCCGAGTTTCGAGTACGCGCCGGTGTCGGGGTTCCAGCGCGCGATGCCGCGAAGGTTGCTGATGCCCCCGATCTTGGTGAACGATCCGCCGACATAGAGGGCCTCCCCGGTGCCGTCGTCCCACGGCATGGAGGCCTCGGCGTAGCCGTCCCCGAGACCGGTGACACCCGGCGAGGCGTCCCACGCCGGATCGCACTGGGCCGACGCCCACACCGGGAACGCGAGCGCGACGAGCGGCAGACAACGAACGGATTGCATGGTCGATCCCTCTCTCACCCCGGTCTGGGTGGCGATCGCCACACTACCGCACGGCAACGGCGGACCGCAAGGGAATTCCGCCCGAACCCCATCGAGACCCCCATCGAGGCCCCCATCGAGCACCACATGTGAACCGAGTGCTGTGAGCGTCACGTGCGGTCTGAGTCGGCCGGATCGTCCTCGCCGCCCAGGTCCGCCGGCTCGAGCACGGCCGACATCGAACCCCGGCACGAGGCGACGAACGGGTCCGCCCCGAAGCCGTGGATCTGCTCGACCTTCAGTTCGGCGTGCTCGCGGTGCGTCGTCAGCACGATCGCGCGGCCCTGCGAGTCCACGCGCTTGGCGATCTGGAACGCCCGTTCCGTCGGGTGCCCGAAGAGACGCTGCACCATCGCGATGACGTACTCGTACGAGTGCTCGTCGTCATCCAGCAGCACGACGTTCCACGGGCGCGGGCGCTTGGTCTCGGGCTTGTCGGCCGTCACGGGGAGCGTCCCGGCGCCGTTCCTGGTCTCGCTCATGCCGACATCCTACCACGCCGCCGCGCGCCGGAGAAGCCCCTCGACCCGCGCCGAGGGGCCTGTCTCCTGGCGTCCGCGGCCGCCCGGGCCGTGCCGCGGCATTACGGACAGCCGGCCACGTAGGCATTGAGGAAGGCGATGAAGTCCAGTGAGTTGACGACGGTGTCGCCGTTGAAGTCGGCCTTCGGGTCGTTGGCGACGTAGCCGTTCAGGTACGCGATGAAGTCGAGCGAGTTGATGACCGTGTCGCCGTTGAAGTCCGCGACGCACGGGCACGCCCAGGCCAGCGTGACCTCGCCGGGGGTGTAGCCCGGGTATGGCGTCCCATCGAAGTATCCCACGAAGACGCGGTAGGTGGCGGCGTAGTCGCCGAACGAGAACGCGCTGGACCAGTTGTGCGTCATCGTGCCGTTCCACTCCCAGCGCAACGGCGAGCCGTCGGTGCCCAGGATCGGCTCGAACGTCCCCTGCGCGTGCGTGCGCAGGCCGTCCGTCTGCTCGACCGGCTCGACCCACATGGTCGCGTCGGCGGGCAGATTGATGAAGCCGTTGGCGAGCCACCCGAACTGCCCGTTGTAGGCCGACCCGTTGAGCACGGACGCGGGCCCGTCGTAGGTCTCGCCGTAGTCGTAGAGCGTGAGGGGCAGTTCCCAGGGACGCTCGATGGTGACGTACACCGTCTTCTGGTAGAGCGAGACGAGCACGTGGTTCATCTCGCCGCCCATCTTCGGCTGCGAGCCGGACGCCGGGCCGCAGGCGAGCGCGCAGGCGGCGGTCAGCAGGGCGCGACGCATCACCGCACCTCCCGTCCCCGCCGGGCGAGGAGGCACGCGCCCAGCGCGAGCGCGACGAGCGCGCCGGGAGCCGGCACCGCGTGGAAGTAGAGGGTGGCCTGTCCGGGCGTGTAGCCGTCCAGCGGCGCGCCGGTGGCGGCGTCCCCGACGTACACGCTGTAGGTCGCGCTGTACGCCCCCGGGTCGGTGGCGGCGTGCCAGTTGTGCACCATCGTCCCGCCCCAGAGCCAGATCGGGTCCGAACCGTCCGTCCCGAGGATCGGGGCGTAGGTGTGCGTGTGCTTCATCGAACGCATGCCGCCCTCGTACACCATCAGGCCGGCATCCGACGACAGGACCGAGACGAACACGCCCGCCCCGTCGGGCAGGCTGATGAAGCCCTCCGCCATCCAGCCGTACTGGCTGTTGTAGAACATCCCGTTCAGGACGTCGGCGGGCGGCGTGTACGACTCGCCGGGGTACCGAAGCATCTCCAGCGATTCCAGCGGATCGCCCTCGACGTGGACCATGATCGTCTGGTTCTCAAGACCGACCATGACGTGCTTCATCATGCCGTCCGCGTGCGGCCAGACATCCGCGAAGGCCGGGGCGAACGCCGACGCCAGGGCCGTGGCCGCGGTCAGGGTGCGTGTGATCTTCTTGAACATGGTGGGACCCTTCCGTTCTTTCGGCGCGCCACGTCGCGGGGCGCGCGGTGTGTGTGCGATCCCGCGCCGGCTCAGTGCGCCCGCGCGGGGTTCCAGCGATCGACCCCGTTCGCGGGGTCGTAGTTGTCGGCGAGCGCGCACTCGCGCGCGTTGCCGTCGATGTACACCACGCCGGCGCGCGAACCGTGACGTTTCGTGTCCTGGTCCGGCGTCGCGTGCATGAGCGTCCAGAAATGCGCCATCAGGTGGTCGGTCAGGCTCGATTCCTTGATCTCGCCGAACAGCACCGTGGCCGATGGACGCGGGATCTGCGCCAGCCGCTGGTACGGCGCGGCCTTCCGCCCCGCCCAGCCGATCGGGTCGATCTCGTCGCCGCGGAGTTCCATGTAGACGTTCTGGCCGTAGGAGAGCGAAGGCACCGGGAACGGCAGCCCGTCGCGGCGCGCCGGGTTCTCCCGGCGATCGAAGGGGCACTGGTAGCGGTCGCGGCAGCACGCCCACCACGACGCGTCGTCCCACCAGGGGTCGCCGGACTGCGCGTCGTACTCACCGCCGGTGAAGTACTCGTAGTGCGCCTGCTCCCATGGGAGTTGGCGCCACGCGCCCGCCGAGTGCTGCGATCGCGGGAACGACTCGCGGTTCGCGCCGACGTACGCGTCGGTCGCGAGCGCCAGATCGCGCATCCGGCTCAGGCACGCCACCCCGCGCGCCGCGCCCCTCGCCCGCGAGAGCGTCGGGAGCAACGCGCCCAGCAGCAGCCCGATGATCGCGATCACCACCAGCAACTCGATCAGCGTGAACCCGTGCCGACCGCGGAGGGAGAACGTGCGTGACCACTTCATGGCGAGGCCTCGTCGGGGCGCAGCGGACTCGCGCTGCGCAGTGCATGTGGTGAAGATTCGGACGCCGATCGCGCAGACCCGCGGCTCAGGCTCGCGGCGGGGGCGCCGGAACCTCGAGGCAGAGCGCGGGCCGGCGCGCCGACTCAAGGCCCACCACGCGCCCCGACTCACGCGGCGCATCGATCTCCAACGCCGAACTCGCCGGCCATGCGAGCACCATCACGTCCGGCGCGGACACTTCGGGCGATCCCTCCCGACGCTCCTGACCCAGCGCGGCCAGGAGCAGCAACGGCCCCGCGTCCGCATGCGCCGCCGTCGGCTCCTCCTCTGAACAACATCCCCCAACGTGCGTCGGCGGCACGACGGCCGGCCCGCACGAGCACATCGCCAGCCCGCACCGCGACCAGACCGATCGACCCGCCCCCGCGTGCCACTCCGCCCCGATCGGCGTCCACCCCTGCACCCCCGCGAGGAACACGACGATCCATCCGAGCCGAGCGACGCACACCGCCCAGCCCGTCACACGCCACAGCATGGCCGAGAGAGCGACCATATGGACAAATATATCCACATATACACAATGTCAAGCAGCGGCCGCGCTTCATTCGAGCGGACGCCCCAACCGCCGGTCGTGATCACGATCGCGATCGCGGCGCAGCGGACCCGCTCATAATGCGAACGCGACATCCTCAAGCGGGCAGTCCGGCCGGCAGTCGAGGCTCACGCCCCGAACGCCGACTCCGCCAGGTCGATCGCCCGGGCCAGCGCGGCCGCCTTGTTCACCGTCTCCTGGTACTCCGGCTCGGGCTTGGAGTCCGCGACGATCCCGCCCGCGGCCTGGAGGTAGTACGTCCACGCGTCGTCCCTGGCGCGCGAGGCGTTCGCCGTCGGCACGACCATCGTCCGCAGCGCGAGCGCGATATCCATCTCGCCGTCCAGCGAGACGTAGCCCATCCCGCCCCCGTACGGCCCGCGACGCACAGGCTCCAGTTCGTCGATGATCTGCATGGCCCGAATCTTCGGCGCGCCGGAGATCGTCCCGACCGGCAGCGTCGCCGCCAGCGCGTCCCACGCGTCCAGCCCCTCGCGCAGCACGCCCGTCACGGTCGAACTGATGTGCATCACGTGGCTGTAGCGCTCGACCTCCATCACGGCCGGCAGGTCGATCGTGCCGGGGAGCGCGACGCGCCCGACGTCGTTGCGCCCCAGATCGACGAGCATCACGTGCTCCGCCCGCTCCTTCTCGTCCGCGAGCAACTCGCGCTCCAGCGAGGCGTCCTCTTCCGGCGTGCGCCCGCGCTGGCGCGTCCCCGCCAGCGGGCGGTTCGTCACCACCAGCGCGCCGTCCCCCCCCCGCCTCACGCGGCACAGAATCTCGGGGCTGGACGCCACCAGGATGCACCCCTCGCCCTGCATGTACACCATGTACGGGCTGGGGTTCACCGCCCGCAAAGCCCGGTAGACGTCGAACGGGTCCGCCCTACTCTCGCGCTCGAAACGCTGCCCGATCACCACCTGGAAGATGTCGCCCGCCCGGATGTGCTCCAGCGCCCGCTCGACCATCGCCGCGTGCTGCTCGCGCGTGATGTTGGACCGCAGCGGCGTGGGCGCGCCCTCGCGCTCGACCCGTCCCGCGGGCAGCGGCTTGCTGTGCCGCTCGACCTCCGCGACCCGCGCCTCGATGGCCGCGACGGCCCGCTCGTACGCCTCACCGGCGTCGTCGCCCGGCGCGAGCACCGCCAGCCGAACGATGTGCACCAGTTTGTCCACGTGGTCGAACGCGACCACGCCGTCGTACAGACCGAAGTGCAACTCCGGCAGCCCGCGATCGTCCGGCGGCGCGTGCTCGAAGGGGAGTTTCTCCGGCTCGGCGTAGCGCACCGTGTCGTAGGACGCGTACCCGAACCACCCGCCGAGCGGGCACGCGGGCAGCGCGGGGCGCGCGCCCGACGGCGGACGCACCAGCCGCACGCCCGCCGTGATCCCGCGGGGCACGAGCAGCGGGTTCGGCGCGTCGCGCTCCTCGACCTTCCCGGTCGCGTGGTCCGACACGCGCACCCTGAACCGCCGCGCCACGATGTCCAGCGCGGGCCTCGCGCCGAGGATCGAGTACCGCCCCTGCCGCTCCCCCCCCTCGACCGATTCGAGCAGGAACGACGGCGCGGTCCGCTCGTCCGGCGCGACCAGCCGCCGGTACGCCAGCACCGGCGTCAACTGGTCCGAGAGCAGCCGCACGCCCACCGGCACCGCCAGCGTCGCGCCGGGCGTCGCGGCACGCTCCGAACGGACCAGCGACACGAACTCGTCCCTCGTCAGGCTCGGCATCGCGTCGAGTCTATGGATCGGGCGTCCGGGCCGCGTTCCGCACCTCCATGCCCCCGTGCCGCGACCGCCGAACCCGCACGCGGGTACATTCAGGCGATGAACACCCTCGCGACCATCGCGGCGTGCGTGGCGACGACCCTCGGCCAGCCGGACCCTGCCGCGCCCCGGCCCGACCTGCCGCCGCAGGTCCGGCTGGGTCGGCGTGCCGAACTGGTCCGCGCCAACGCGCCCGTCATTCCCGAGGTCGTGATCGTGACCGACGGCCCGTCGTACCTGGCGGCCGTCGCGGCGTGGAAGCCCGAGGGCCGATTCCCCGTGCTGATCGACGACGGCTCCTGGCAGGCCGCCGAGGACATCGCCCGCTTCGTGCGCGCCTTCGAGCCGAGGCGCGTCGTGCGCTGGGCGGGCGGCGAGCGCGCGGCCCGCGGCGACGCGCGGCGCGAGGCCGTCGAGAGCGCGGTGGCAAGCGCGTGGGGCGCGGCGGGCGAGCCGGCAGCGATGGTCGAGTTCTGGCGCGCGCACAACCACGTGCCGCCCGCGATCGTGGTCGCCGACGGCGCGGACCCGGCGTGGACGGCCGCGCTCGCCCTGGCCGCCGGGCGCGCCCTGCCGATCGCCTGGGTCAGCCTCGAACGCCGCAACGTCAGCGGCGCGATGTCGCGCCCCGACGCCGATGCGCTGTGCGCCGAGATCGAGCGCGCCTGCGACGCCACCGGACTCGCGTGGCGCGCCCTGGGCGACGACATCGACGCCGTCGCCCTCTGCCTGAACGCGGCCGTCAAGATCGAGACGAGCGAGCGCGAGTTCGTCGCCACGACCGACCGCGTCGGACGCCCGGCGATCGGCGCGAGCGCGGGCGAGCGGTGGGCGTGGTCGTCGCAGATCTTCGGCACGGAAGCCGAGGCGGCGTACCGCGCGATGTGCGGCCTGTTCCTGCGACCCGCGAGCGCGTGGGTCTTCGACTCGTACCCGCACGAGGCGCCGTGGTCGCTCTACGACGGCACGGAGGCCGCGGGCGTGCTGCGCGAGGCGGGCATGCGCGTCACGCTCGACGATGCGCCACGCCAGGGTATCGCCGACTGGCGGGCGCGATCGCTCCGTGCCGTCGACGCGGGCGTCGTGCTGCTCAACTCCAAGGGCAACCGCGACTGGTTCGAACTCACCCCCGGTCGGGCGCACGCGGGCGACGTACCGATGCTCGCCGCGCCCGCGATCGTTCACATGGTCCACTCGTGGTCCGCCAATGCGCCGCGCAACCGCGCGACCGTCGGCGCGCGCTGGCTCGAACGCGGCGCGTACGCCTACTGCGGCTCGGTGCAGGAGCCGACCCTCCCGGCGTTCGTGCCCACGCCCCTGGTCGCTCGACGCCTCGTGCTCGGCTCGGCCTGGGCCGCGGCCGTGCGCAACGAGGGTGCGCCGCTCTGGCGGATCGCGGTCATGGGCGACCCGCTCATCGCCCTCGGCCCGCCGGCGCGGCGCATCGACGGCGCCCTGCCGCTCGACGGCGTCGAGGACGAGGGCGAGACGACGAAGCGTGCCGCGAGCGAGACCGACTACGAAACGCTCGTGCGCTCGCTCTGGCTCGCGGGTCGCGACGCGGACGCGGCGAAACTGGCGGCCGCGTTGCTCGCCGAGCGGCGCGAGGCCGTCACTCCGCGGTTCGCGCGCGACGCGCTCTTCCCCGTCTTCCGCGCCGGCGCGGACTCGACCTTCCTCGACCTCTACGCCCGCCTCGCCCCCGACGACGCGGGCGACGGCGCGGCCCGCGACGCCCTCTGGTTCGTGGGCAGGCGGGTCATCCCGCAGGGGGGCGCGGCGCGCGACCAGGCCCTCCTCCTGCTCCGCCAGCACGCCCGCCCCGACCAACTCGACGCGGACAACGCCGAACTCGCCGCGCTCGTGGGTGGGTAGCGTCAGCGCGGATCGTGCATCGCGCCGGATCGAACCGTCCCGTCGCGGCGCAGTTCCGCCCACGACGCCCCGTGCGCCGCCGTCACCAGCCACGCGCGCCCGGCCCGCTCGCCCGCCCAGCGAGCGTCGTTGACGCGCGACGGACCCGTCGATTGCAGCACGACCGCCGGGCGCGACGCCGCGACGAGCGCACGCGCCTGCGGGTTGTGGCTCCCGTGGTGGGGGAGTTCCAGGACGCCCGCGCGCAGGTCCGCGTCCGGCGCGAGCAGCGCGGCCAGCGCGGCCGGCCCGGCGTCGCCCGTCAGCAGCGCACGCACAACCGCGCCGTCCTCCGCCCGCGCCTCGACGAACGCGATCAGCGAGTGGTCGTTGTCGGCCAGGTACCCCGCCCCGTCCGGCGGCGCGATGAACCGGACCGTCGCGTGCCCGAGCGAGATCGTGTCCCCCGCGCCGACGACCCGCAGCCCCACGCCCCGCGCCGCCAGCGCGTCGGAGGTCGCCCGCAGCGGGCCGAAGCGCTGCGTCCGCGCCCGCCCGTCGGTCCGCGCGCCGACGACGAGTTCGCGCACGCCCAGCGGACGCGCCGCGTCCGGCAGCGCGGAGTAGTGGTCGAAGTCCGGGTGCGTGACGACGACCGTGCGCACGCGGTGCGCGCCGAGTCGGCGCAGGGTGCGGGGAATCTCGACCACGCCCATGCCCGGATCGGTCGAGCCGCAGTCCCACAGCAGCGCATCGCGCCCCGAGCGCACGAGCAGGCACGACCCGTCTCCCACGGCGATCGCGTCGATGCGCACGAGCGTGTCGCCCGGGAGCGACGTTCGCACGAAGGCCTCGCCCCCCGCCCAGAGGGCGAGCGCGCCGGCCGCCGCCCACGCGAAGCGGTCGCGCAGGTGCCCGCGCGCGAACCAGTAGAGCACGAGCGCCGTCGCCGCGACCGTGAGCGCGAGCGACAGGCGCGGGACGTAGAGCGCGGTCCCCGGCACATCGTCGAACCGCTCGACCAGCCACGCCGCCGCCTCGCCGATGCGACGCACCGCGCCCGACGCCCACGCCCCCGCCGACGGCACGACCGCGCCCAGCGTGAGGACGGCGTACCCCGCGAAGAGCAGCACGAGCACCACCGGCACAAGCACGACCGTGCTGAGCACCGCCAGCGGGCTGACGACGCCGATCGTGTGCGCGATCGTCGGCAGGGCTGCGGCCCAGCAGAGCAGGCTCACCGAGACCAGCCCCTTCGCCTTGTCCGCCCACCAGCGCGCACCGAGCGCATCCGGCGGGTCGCGCGGGCCGGTGCGAATCGTGCCGAAGAGCCGCGCGTGGGCCGCCGGCCCAAGCCACATCAGCACGCCCGTCAGCCCGAAACTCAACCGGAACCCGAGCGACCAGAGGTCCATCGGGCGCACCACGATCATCGCGCACGCGATCCACGCGAGGACGGTCAGCCGGTCGTAGCGCCGCCCCGCGGCCTCGGCCGCGAGCAACAGCAGAACCATCCACCCCGCGCGCAGCACCGGTGCGTTCGCCGGCACGACCGTCATGTAGAGCGCGACCAGCGCGCCGACGATCAGCGGCTCGAGCCGCCCGCGCTCGCCCGTCAGGCGCACGGCGAAGAGCGCAACCCCCGCCATGATCGCGAGGTGGAAGCCGCTGATGGCCAGCAGGTGCGAGAGGCCCTGGCGCGCGAAGGCGTCGCGCAGTGGACGCAGGCCCCCCTCGTCCTCGCCCAGCAGGAGCGCGAGCATCAGGGCCCGCCCCGGCGTCGCGTCGCCGCCGCCGTTCCCTTTCAGGACGCGGAGCGCGCGCCCGTGCATCGTCGCCCGCGTTCGCAGCCACCACGCCTCGGCCGCGGGCAGCGCGCCCGGCAGCGTCGGTTCGACGCGCACCAGCGAGGCGTCCGGCACGCGAAGCCGCCCGGCCTCGCCGCGTTGCGCCGCCCACTGGCGCGAGTCCGGCTCGCCCGGGTTCAGCGGACGCGCCACCGGCGACAGCCGCCCGGTGACGCGCACGCGCGTGCCCGCGCGCACGCTCTCGCCCACGCCCCCGACGACGCCGACGCGCACGACGCCGTTCGTCCGCACCGCGCCGGCATCGGCGTGCGCCGTGTCCGCGCGAAGCCGGAACGTCCACGCCGGTTCGCCCGTGAACGCGAACTCAGCGAGCGCGCCCGGCGAGCGGCGGGCCTGGCGCGGATCCTCGAGCACGACGCCCTCGAGATCGACGCCGATCGTCGGCCCGGACCCGTCGTCCGTCGGCGTGAGCGCGCGCAGGCTGCCCGTCGGCGTTTCGAGGATGCGCGCCGTGAACCAACCGCCCCCGAACGCGACCGCGCACACGATCAGCGCACCCGCGCACGCCCGCCCGCGAAGCAGCAGCGCCGCCGCGGCCGCCGCGCACGCCGCCCCGAACCACGCCGGCGCGGGCACGCCGACCGGCGCGGCCGCCCGCGCCGCGACCATGCCCAGCGCGAGCGACGCGAGCGCGACAACCGCGCGGGCGCGAGCGGGCGGCGCGGGTCCGGCATGTGGCGCGAGCGGATCAACCCCGGCGAGCATGGCACAGCCTCGCGGGCGTGCCGCGATCCGTCAAGACTCGCGAAGAGTCGGGCTGTGTCCGGGTACGGTCAGTTGCCGCCGGGGACGACCACGTCGTCGAACCCGTCGAGCACGTCCTCGACCGTGATCGCGCCCTTGCTGTCGGTGTACTTCGTGTCCGACCCCGGCACGTAGAAGTTCCAGGCGTAGCGCAGCACCGGGTCGGCCGAGGGCAGACGCCGCCCGCCGCGTTCCTTGCGCCCGAGGTACACGCCGTCCGCGCCGGCGGAGTGGATGACGAACCGCCCGCGCGGCGAGCCGGGCAGCACGGAGTTCTGGTCGTAGTTGGCGGGCGTCGGACCCTTCGGATCGCCCAACAGGCCGATCAACGACTGGACGACCTCGTTGTTCGGGTTGGCCGCGCCGATCAGGCTCTCGACGGTCTGGTCTTTGCCGATCTTGCCGAGGCTCGTCGAAGCGAGGAAGCCTTGGTTCGCTCTCCAGTAGAACCTGGAGGGATGAGCCGCGCTCAGGCGGTACTCGCCGAAGGCGAACTCCTCCCACATGGTCGTCGCCCGCGGCGCGGAGTCGTCCTCGATCCACAGCAGGATCGGGCTGCCGAAGAAGTCGACCAGGTCGGGAAGTTGCTTCTGTCCCTCAGGGGCGGCCGCGCCGAACTTGCCCACCTGTTTCCCTTGCACCTGGGCCACGTAGTTCCGCGCCGGGGGAATGAAGTAGACGTCGTCGCCGACGCCGGCCAGGTCCGGGTTGACCTGCAGGCCCTCGGGCTTGCGACCGTGGAGCGGGACGCTGTTCGGATCGCCGCCGAGCGCGTGCGTCGCCGTAATCTGCCGAGAGCCGGCGAGTTCCAGCATCGCGTTCTCGAGCACCGTGAGGCCCTGGCCCTGCGGGTTCATCCCCAGCGTCTGTTGCGAGAAGTACCCCGGCATCCGCCCGCTGTTATCCTGCCCGAACTGCGTGATGGCGTTCGCCAGGTCCGTCATCAGGGCCTGCGTCGCCGTCCGCCGCGCGATGGTGCGGGCGCCGCCCAGCGCGGGGATGATGATCGCCAGCAGGATCGCGACGATCGCGATCACCACCAGCAACTCGATCAGGGTGAAGGCTCGGCGATTGCGCATGATCGGCTCCCTCGGCGGTCGGCCCCGGCTCGGAGACGCGCGGCGACCACGCCCGCCCGGGCGGGCCACCGCCATTCTGTTCGTCCGCGGGCGGGCCGCTGTTGCCGCCCGCCGCCGGACTCGTGATGGATTCTACGGGCCGGACGCCCCGACCGGCACAAGAATCCCCCGTGCCCCGCGACACCTGCTACTACGACGGGCGCTGCGGCCTGTGCCGACGGACCTCGCGCTGGCTGCGACGCCTCGACTGGCTCAACCGGCTCGACTTCGTCGATCTGACGCTGGCAGACCCGGACGAACTCCCTGTCCCGCCCGAGGCCGCCCTCCGCGGGATGCCGATGCGGACCAGTGATGGACGGGTTTTGATCGGTTTTCCCGCCGTTCGCCGGGCACTCACCCGTACGCCCCTCGGCCTGATCCCAGGTGCGGCCCTGCATGTGCCGGGAGTTTCTTGGGTGGGTCGGCGGGTCTACGCCTCCGTCGCCGAAGGGCGGAGACGGGACGCCGCGTGCCCGGTTCCCATGCAAGGTGCGGACGGCGATTGATCGGGCGGGGATCTTCGTGCATACTCAGAAGGTGAGTTCGGGTGCGCGGTCGATCGAGGGGCACACGACGGGTGGGCGCGATGGGACCATCGCCTCCGCGGCGGCCTCGCTGCGCGAAGGGCGGCTCGCCGTCGTGCCGACCGAGACCGTCTATGGGGTCGCGGCGAACGCGGCCTCCGATGAGGCCCTCGCCGCCCTCGCCGCGCTCACCGGCCCCGGCACCAGCGAGGGCGAGCCGCTCACCTGGCACGCGCCGAGCGTCGAGGCCGTCGAGCGCGCCGTCACGCTCGAGTTCGCCCTGCACCGTCGTCTGCTGCGCCGGCTCGCGCCCGGCCCCGTGCAGTTCTTCGTCGAGATGTCCGAGGACCGCCTCGCCCGGTCGCTCGAGGCGATCGGCGTGCGCTCCGGCGTCATCGACAACGGTCGCGAACTGAGCGTGCGCGTGCCGAACCAGCCGACGACGCGGCGCATCCTGCTCGAGGCCGGCGTGCCCGTCGTGATGAAGCGCGCCGCCACCGCCGGCTGGTCCCCCGACCGCGACGCCGGCGCGGCCATGCGAGACGATCTCGCCCGCAAGGCCGGCGTGGCCGTCGTGATCGACGACGCGCCGGGACTCGGCCGACCCTCGACGCTCGTGCGCCTGCGCCGCGACGGCTCCTACGCCGTCGAGCGCGAGGGCGCGCTCGAAGCCCGCTACGTCCAGCGCGTCGTCACGCGCACGATCCTCTTCGTCTGCACCGGCAACACCTGCCGAAGCCCGATGGCCGAGGCCATCGCCCGCTCGCTCGCCGAGAACGCCGGCCCCGGCTCCGTGCCGACGCGCGTGGTCTCGGCGGGCGTTTCCGCGGCCCCCGGTCGGCCCGCCTCGCCCGAGGTCGGCGTCGCCCTGCGCGAACTGGGCATCGAGCCGCTCCAGCACCGCTCGCGCGAACTGACCCGCGAACTCGTCCGCGACGCCGAGGCCATCTTCGCCATGGGCGCGATGCACCGCGACGCCGTCCTCTCCCTCGACCCCGGCGCGGACGGGCGTACCGTTCTGCTCGACCCGACCGGCAGCGACGTGCCGGACCCGATCGGCCTCCCCCAGGCCGTCTACAACACCACCGCCGCGCGGATGTTCGAGATGGTCCGACACCGTCTGGAGGAACTGGACGCATGAAGATCGCTCTGGGCGCGGACCACCGCGGGAACGCCGCCGTGCGCACCCTCCTCGCCAAACTCGCCGGCGAGGGGCACGACGTGCACATCCTCGGCGACTGCGGCGGCGAGGTCTGCGACTACCCCGAACCCGCCTCGCTCGTCGCACGCGCCGTCGCCTCGGGCCAGGCCGAGCGCGGCGTGCTCATCTGCGGCACGGGCATCGGCATGAGCATCGCCGCCAACAAGGTCCCGGGCGTGCGCGCCGCCGTCGTCCACGACGAACTCACCGCCCAACTCAGCCGCTCCCACAACGACGCCAACGTCCTCTGCCTCTCCGGCGACCTCCTCGGCGTCCGCCTCATCGAGAAGATCGTCGAGGTCTTCCTGCGCACGCCCTTCGACGGCGGCCGCCACGCCCGTCGCGTCAAGAAGATCGAGGCCATGGAGCACGGCCGCGAGCCGGCCAGCGTGACGGACTGACATCACTGGCGCTCGTCGCACTCGACCCAGTCGCCGAGGAATGCGCTGTGGTCAACGCGCGGAGTTCAGGCCAAAGACGACCCCTGGTTCCACTTCGTCTACGACACCCGCTGGCGGATCGTGGCCGTCTACCGCGTGCTGCACTGGAAGGACGGCGGCGGCTGGACCTTCGACGCCGACCCCAAGGAGCGGTTCGTCTACCACAACGCGGGGCTTGCGGGCGGCCGTGGTGGTGGTTGTCGATTCGTCGGGCGGGGCGGTGCATCGGGCGTGGTCGTAGCCGCGTTCACCGGCCGACGGGTGCGGGGAGCACGAGCGTCGTCTGGCCGGCGGTGATGAGGATGCGGCCCTCGACCAGGGCGACGCGCCGCGGCGGCGCGCCGAGCAGCACGCGCTCCGTCGCCACCAGCCGCCCGGTCTGCGACTCGAAGATCATCACCGCGTGCGTCGAGCCGCGCCCCTCCGCGTCCGGCGTCCCGCGCGTCTCCACCGCGACCGAGTGAGGCGAGCCGAGGGCGGGCGCGATGAACCGCACGGACCCGTCCAGCGCGTCGGCCCCGACCAGGCGCGCCGCCTCGCCGAAGACGACCAGCCCCCGCGTCGAGCCGAAGAGCGCCAGGTCGCCCAGCGGCGCGAGGTCCGCGCTGGCGGTCGGTTCGACGCGGTTGCGCGTCTCCAGCGGCACCTCGCGCAGGCGCCCTGTAGAGACGGAGCCGAGCCGCAGGTCGCCCTCGGCGGTCAGCAGAAAGAGCCGGTCGTCGAGCGTCCACGCGCCGGCCGAGACCTGGGCCGCCTCGTCGGTGGCGATCCAGTCGAAGTCGGCGGCGGGGGGGGTGAGGGCGAGGATGCCGCGCTCCAGCCCCGCGACCAGCCTGCCGCGCGGCGTGACGCGCACCCACCGCACGCGCCCCACCACGTCGCCGATGCGGTTCAGCAGCAGCCCCGTGCGCAGGTCGTAGACGGCCAGCACCGGCTCCGGCTCGGCCGCCTCGTCGGCGCGCCGCCCCGCGCCGCCGATCGCCAGCAGCCCCGCGCCCGCGTCCGCGTCGTGCACCACCATCGCGTCGGTGCGCGCCGTCCAGAGCGTGCGCCCCGTCGCCAGGTCCACGACCGCGACCGCCCCGCTGCGCGTGACGACCGCCAGCGTCTGCTCGTCGAGCGCGACGAGCAGGTCGCTGTAGCGCACCGGCCCGTCGAGCGGCGTCTCGGTCAGCACGTCGTCGCCCAGCGCGCCGTCCGCCTTGCCGGCCAACAGGTCCGCCACCGGCTGCGTCTGCCAGGCCACCGCCCCGTCCGCCGCCGACAGCCGCGCGAACGTCCCGCCCGAGTCTCCCGGCACGTACACCACCGCGGCCTCGGGGTCCATGCGCAGCAGCGTCGGCACGGCGCTGAGCGTCGCCTCCCACCGCTGCACGAGGCCCGGCCCGTTCGGGTCGGGCGTCCAGAGCGCGACCGCGCTGCGTTCGGGCGAGGCGAGCAGCGCTCCGCCCGCGTCGCGGTGCGCGCCCTCGCGCACGAGCGGGCGGAGCAGCGACCACCCCCGCAGCGCCTGCACCGACTCACGCTCGACGGTCGCCCCGATCGCCGCCAGCCTGCGCGCGGACTCGCGGCGCCCGAGCAGTTCGGCCCGGAGCGACTCCGCGTCCACGGGCGTGCCCCCGACCGTGAGCGCAAGACGCGAGTGCTTCGCCGAGAGCGCGGCGAGCCGATCCGCCGCCGAGTCGTACCGCCCCGAGCGCACCAGCGTTGTGACCAATCGCCCCGCCAGTTCGCCGAGCAGGCCACGGTCCGGGGCGGAGCCGGCCGCCGCGCGGGCTTCGAGCACCTCGATCCCCGCCTCGAGCGCGGCGGTGGCCGCCGGCGCCCGACCGGCCCGCTCGTGCGACTCGGCGGCGCGCATCCACGCGCGCGCGCCGGCCTCGGCCATCGGGAAGCGTCGCGCGATCGCCTCCAGCGCGCCCGCGTCGCCCGCGCCGGCGAGCCGCTGGGCCGCCTCCGCCTCGAACGGCGCGTACAGCCCCAGCCCGCGCTCGGTGGCGATGCGCCGCACGCGCCGCGAGGCCTCGACGTCGGCCCGCACGCTCAGCGTCGGCCCGGTCCACGCCGCCCCGGACAGCGCGGCGTCCGCCAGCACCGACTGGTACACCTCGACGGCGACGGCGTGCCGATTCTGCACCTCGCGCAGGCGGCCGAGCGCGAGCAGGTGCGCCACCCGCTGCTCCGGCGCATCGGCAACGCGCCCGAGACGACCGATCAGGTCTTCGAGCAGGCGCAGGTCGCCGATGACCGGCTCGTCGCGCGGGGAGGGGGGGGCGTCGGGACGGCTCGGGTCCGCCGCGCCCTCGCTGAACCACCGACGGCTCGCCGCCTCGACCATCGTCCGCAGCACGCCGAACAGCCGCTCGCGCGACGCGCGGTTCGCCTCCGAGGTCGGGTCGCGGTCGATCGCGGCCAGCGCGGCGTCGCACGCGCCGATGATCCGGTCCGGCTTCCCCGCCCGGTACGCGAGTTCCGCGAAGGTGATCGCCGGGTCGGGGTCGTCGGGCGTCTCCTCCATCCGTCGCCCCAGGACGCGGGCGGCCTCCTCCCACACCAGGTAACTGTGCAGCCGCTCGTTGCCGAGCACGAGCAACTGGCTGTCCAGCGCGAGCAGGTTGCCCGAGGCGTCGAGGCGGACGATGCGGGCGTTCGCCGGCGCGCCGGGGTCGATCACGGCCACGCCCTCGGGCACCGGCGCGAGCAGCCGCTCGCCTGAGACCACCACGCGCCCGACGATCCCGTCCTCGCCGAAGCGGAGGCTCGCCGGGGCCGCGCTCTCGACCTCGGCGATGGGCACGAAGGCGATCTGGTTCTGCGCCACCGCGGCGAGCCGGTCGCCGACGCGCACGAGGTAGTCCGGCTCGCCGAGGTCCGCGGCGTTGCGGACGCCGAGCATCGCGCCCGTGGCGCGGTCGAGGCGCACGACGGCCTGCCGCCCCGGCGCGATCAGCAGCAGCGTCTCGGAGTCGGGCACCGGCTGGTTCGTCGCCCACGGGAGCGTGAAGGGATAGCCCTGCCGCCCGATCGCGGGCATCCGTCGCGCCCACACCACGCGCCCGGTCGCCGCCTCGACCGCCGCGACGAGGCCCAGTTCGTCGGCCCGGTAGACGATCCCCTCGTGCAGCAGGGGCCAGTCGGACGCGCGCCCCACGGTCTGGAACCCGAGCGAGCCGGCGCTGCCGAGCAGGCGCAGCCAGCGCAGTTCGCCCGTGCCGACGTCGAGGCCCGCGAGGTACAGGCTCACCACGCGGCGCGACTGCTGGAACTTGCGCAGCGAGACGACGGCGGTGTCGCCCTCGACGACCGCCGGCCCGCGCACCGTCGCCTCGACCAGTTGCGGGTCGAGCGCATCGGGCGCGACCGACCACAGCACGCGTCCCGTACGCCGGTCCAGCGCGTGCAGGCGCGTGTCGCCCGTTCGCCCGCCGGAGGCCGCCATCCCCGTCGCCGCGATCGCGAGCCGGTCGGCGACCACGACGACGTTCGCGTCCTCGACCGTGCGGGCGAAGCGCACCTGCCGCGCGGTGAACGGCTCGTCCATGATGGCCGCCGCGTCGCTCCCCCGCGGCACGACCCGCCACCGCGGCGCGAGCGTGAAGCGGTCCCACGCGCTGATCGCCTGCCCGTCGCTCACGTACACCACGTCGCCCACGACCGCGGGGTACAACCACGGCGCCTCGATGAGCGAGCCGCCGCGACCGGAGCGAGCAGGACGCTCCGTCTCGCGCCGCCCCGGGCGCAGATCGACAGTGCGCATCGGCGTCGGCAGCAGCGTCGCCGGGTCCATCTCCGGGCCGGCGTGCGTCGGGTCGAGCGAGCGCACCCCCGCCGCCTCGGGCCACGCCACGGCGCGCCGATCAGGCGAAGCCTCACGCGACCACCGCTCCGCCCGCGCCCACAACGAGGGTCGGTCGAGGTACGACGCGACCAGCGCGAGCGCGGCCGACGCGTCGCGCGCCCGCGCCGCGTCCCCCGCGCGATCCGGGTGGGTCTCGAGTTGTTCGAGCGTCAGGCGCGCCGCCTCGAACCGCGCCGCCTCAAGATGCTCGCGCGCCACAACCAGCGCAGCGTCGAACCCCGCGGGCGTGAGCAGCCGCGACCGCTCCACCGCCCCCGACTCGCCCGCGCCCAGCATCGCCCGCGCCCGCTCGCTCTCGGCCGCCCGATAGCGTTCGAGCATGTCCGCGTCGCCCAGCAGCCGCTCGTGGACGCGCCGACGCACGCTCACGAGCAGGTGCGCGTCCTCGATGGTCTCGATCACGCGGTCGGCGTCGTCGTCGAGCAGCCGCTGCAACGCGCGCACGGCCTCGGCCTGATTGCCCGCCGCGATCAGCGCGTCGATCTGGCCCAGCGCGTCGCGCGCCCGGGGCGAGTCGTCCATGTAGACCGGGTTGGGCACCTGGGCCAGCGCGCCCGCCGACAGCCCGAGAACCAGGACCACCCCAACCAGCCGGGCCGCGGTTCGTCTGAGCCGGTTCAAAGGGCCTGCCTCCCGCCACAGCGGCCTGTCGGCACGACCCTCACACTCCGCCGCAACGGCACGGTCGGGAGGGTCGTCGTGCTCCGAGGGAAGTATGGCACCTTCTCGGCTCATTGACCCGCCGAGGCGCGCCGAAATGCGTTGCGGACATGGCTTTCCGCTCGTCACAGGCCGGGGTGGGCGTCGGGGCTGGCGCGGCGGCCTCCCTCGGGGCCTCCCACCACCCGCTCCGGGCCTGGGGGGGCTGGCCCGTCCTGCTCGGCTCGGAGCGGCGCGGGTGCCGGGTCGCGGTGCTCATGGCCGCCGTCGCCGTCATGAGCCTCGCCGACCTCGTCATGACGATGACCTACCTCAACCACGTCGGCATGATCGAGAGCAACCCGCTCGCCCGCATCGTGATGCACGGCGGCGGGCCGGGGGCGCTCGTGGCGTGGAAACTCGCGAGCACCGCCCTCGCCGTCGGCATTCTGTTGCGCCTGAGGCGGCGCGGCGTGGCGGAGGTCGCGGCGTTGCTCTGCTGCGCGGTGCTGGTCTGGCTCATGGTCCGGTGGGTCGCCTACGTCGAGGCCGCGCCTGCCCTCGCCGGCGCTCTCGCCGCCATGCCCGAGCACGTCGGCGAGGAATGGGTCTCCTTCGCCCAGCCCCTCGGCGGCTCGTGACTCGACGGGGGCGAGGCCTTTCCAAGCCCCGATGCAGCCTCCTCGTCACCACCCCTCCCCCTGTGATACCCTCCCCGCGTGAAGACCCGCCCGCTCGCGTGCTCCCTCCTCGCCCTCGCTTTCGCGCTCGTCGGCTGCTCCGGCGCCCGTGCGCCGTCGCTCTCGGTGAGCGAGGTGTACGTCGTCGAGCGGACGAGCGAGGGCGTGGCCGTCGAGTTCGTCCTTGACGCCGAGAACCCGAACACCGTCGAACTGCCGTTGCGACAGGTGTTCTACTCGCTGAGCGTGGACGGCCGGCGCGTCTTCTCGGGTGAGCGTTCCGCCGAGGCGACCCTGCGACGCGACGGCTCGCAGCAGATCCGCCTCCCCGCCGTCGTCCCCCTCGGCACGGGCGAGGCCACGCTGCGCGGCGCCCGCCCCTACCGACTCCACGGGACGCTGCGCTACGTCACGCCCGGCGCGTTCGCCGAGGCGATGTTCGAGGCGGGGCTCAACCGCCCCAGCGTCTCATTCTCCGACAGCGGAACGATCGACTTCGGAGAGTGACGGACCCGGGAAGTGAAGAAGTGAAGAAGTGAAGAAGTGACGCAGTGACGAAGTGACGAAGTGTCAGAGCGACGCCCGCACCGGTGGCACAGGCGTCCCGGCTGTGCCCGTTGCCTTTCACTCCGTCACTCCGTCACTTCTCCTCCCCCCCCCATCCTTTCCGCCGCCAGCAGCGCGGCCCCGACGATGCCCGCGTCGTCGAGCAGTTCGCTCGACACCACCTCGACCGCCTTGCACTTGTCCGGGAACGCGACACGCCGCACCGCGTCGCGCACGCGGGCGACGTATGGCGGCCCGACGGCCTCGGTCAGGCCCCCCCCCAGCACGACGCGCGGCAGCGCGAGGAGCGTCACGATCCCGCCGACGTGCGCCCCGAGCAGGTCGGCCGAGTCGTCCACGACCTCGCGGACCAAGGCGTCCCCCGCCGCGTACGCCTCCGCGATCGTTTTCGAGCGGATCTTCTCGAAGTCGCCCTCGACGAGGTCCACGACCATGGACTTGCGGTTGCTCCGCACCAGCCGCACGATCCGGTCCACCACCGCCGACCGCGAGCAGTTGTGCTCGAGCGTGCGCTGCCCCGGCGGGTTCGTCGGCAGGACGTGCATGTGCCCGATCTCGCCCGCCGTCAGGAAGTGCCCGTAGTGCAGCCGCCCGCCCAGCACCAGCCCCCCCCCGATGCCCGTGCCCACCCACACCCCCAGCACGTCCGTCGCGCCCCGCCCAGCGCCCGCGACGAACTCGCCCCACACCGCCGCGTTCACGTCGTTGTCCACCACCACCGGCAAGCCCAGCCGCTCCGTCAGCAGCCCTGCCAGCGGCACGTTGTCCCACCGCAGGTTGACGGCCTCGAGCACCACCCCCGCCGACGGCTCGACCGCCCCGGGCGCGCCGATCCCGACCGCCCGCAGGTCGCTGCGCGACAGGCCCGCGTCCGCGCACGCGCGATCCACGCCCTCCGCCACCCGCGCCAGCACGCGCTCCATCCCCTCGTCGGCCTTCGTCTTGCGCCGGCACCGACCCACGATCCGCACGTCCGCGGCACGGTCATCGCGCGCCACCACCCCGATCTGCACGTTCGTCCCGCCGAGGTCGATGCCGACGATGGGGCCTTGCCTGCTCATGCCGCCAGTGTACGGCAATCCGAGCGAGCCGCGACCGTCAGGAAGCGGTTCCTCTCGCGCCCGCACGGGCTATCCGACGATCTCCGTCGCCACCACCGCCGCGTCCGTCAGCGCACGCGCCGCGCGCTCGACAAGCCCCGACGCCTCGCCAGCCCCGCACAGGGCGAAGAGCGTGCTCCCGCTCCCGGTCAGGTTCACGGGCCGCCCGATCGCCCGCGCCGCCCGCTCGCGCAGCGACCGCAGCGCGGGGTGCAGCGCGAACGCCGCCTCCGCCAGGTCGTTGAAGAGCGCGGCCCCCGCCGCCCGGCCCGCCCGGGCCATCTCGCCAACCTCTCGCTCCCGGACCGGACCCGGTCGCAGCGCGTCGAACGCCTTGTAGACCGCCGGCGTCGCGCACCCGAACGCGGGCACCATGAGCACAACGCCCGCCCGCGCCGCCGCGACGCGCTCGACGCGATCGGCGAAGCCCGTCACGAGGGCGGGCCGCGGCGGGTCGGCCTCGTCGATGAAGAACGCCACGTCGCTCCCGATCCTCGCCGAGAGCGCGCGGAGCCGCTCCCCCCCGAGGCCAAGCCCGAACAGGTCGTCCAGCGCGAGCATGACGGCCGCCGCGTCGCTCGACCCTCCGCCCAGCCCCCCCCCGGTCGGGATGCGCTTCGTCACCGTGATCGCCGAAGGCAGCGCTCGCCCCGCCCCGCGCTCCAGCAACGCGTGCGCGCGAAACGTCAGGTCCGACCTCACGGGCCAGTCGAACGCGATGCGCCGCGGCGCATCGGGCGCGCACGCGAACGACCACGTGCTCGCCGCGCCCTCCGGCAATCGCCGCACGCGCACCTCGTCCGCCAGCGCGACGGCACACGACCACGACGCGATCCGGTGCCACCCCGGCCGCTCGGACCCCGCTCCCTCCGGCGGCCCGACCGCCAGCGCGAGATTCAGTTTGGCATACGCGCGTCGAATGACGGTTGCGGCGGGCACGGGCGGATGATACAGGCCGTTCCGCTCCCTCTCACTCGCTCCGGCACTTTGCCGCTCCGCCGCGCGTTCGCCGCTTCCCCCCGCTAAACTGCCCCTCCCCGGGGCCGGAGGACGCGCATGACCACCGTGCAGAGCCTGATGGACGCGATGCAGCGGATCGCCCCGCTCGAGTACGCCGAGCCGTGGGACAAGGTTGGGTTGCAGGTCGGCTCGCCCTCGCGCCCGCTCGACGGCCCCGCGCTGCTCACGATCGACCTGACCGAGCGCGTCCTCGAGGAGGCGATCGACCGGCGCGCCCGGGCGATCATCGCCTACCACCCCCCGATCTTCGAGCCGCTCAAACGCGTCACCGACCAGACGCCCCGCCAGCGCATCATCCTCGGCGCGGCCGCGGCCGGCATCGCCATCTTTTCGCCGCACACCGCGCTCGACGCCGCGCCCGGCGGCGTGACCGACTGGCTCTGCGAGGGCCTCTCGGGCGGGCAGGGTCGCGTCGAGGGCGACTGCCGCGCCCTGACGCCGCACGGCGCGCGCGACGCAGAGCAGGAAGTCAAGATCGTCACCTTCGTTCCCTACACCGACGCCGAGAAGGTCCGCAACGCGCTCGCCTCCGCCGGCGCGGGCATCATCGGCGCATACCAAGTCTGCTCGTTCGGCGTCACCGGCACGGGCACGTTCCTCGCCGGCGAGGGCGCCAAACCGACCGTCGGCGCGCCCGGTCGGCTCGAGGAAGTCTCCGAACTGCGGCTCGAGATGGTCTGCTCGAAGCGCGCCCTCCCCCTCGCCATCGACACGCTGCGCAAGTTCCACCCCTACGAGGAGCCGGCCTTCGACGTCTACGAACTCGTCCCCAAGCCTCTGCGCGGCGCGGGCACCGGCCGGCGACTCACGCTCGACCGACCCGCCACCATGCGAGAACTCGCCCAGCGCCTCCGCGGCTTCCTCGACCGCGCCCGCATCAAGGTCGCCCTCGTCGGCGAGGACCGCCCCATCGCCACGCTCGGCGTCGTTCCCGGCTCCGGCGGCGACCTGGCCGCGCTCGCCCGGCGCGAAGGCTGCGAGGCATTCATCACCGGCGAGATGACGCACCACGCCGTCCTCGGCGCGCTGCACGCCGGCATGAGCGTCCTGCTCGCCGGGCACACGAACACCGAGCGCGGCTACCTCCCGCGCCTCGCCGAGCGACTCCGCACGATGCTCCCCGGCGTCGAGATCGTCGTCTCCACCACCGACCGCGACCCGCTCAGCGAGGTCTGAGGGATCGCTCACGCAGAGGCGCGGAGACGCAGAGGTGAAAAGAAAGAGACAGGCAGGAGAAACAAGGGGGATATGACCAACCGGTGGCACAGGCGTCCCGCCTGTGCCGTTGCCTCCTCTTCATCATCCTCTCTCCGCGCCTCCGTGCCTCCGCGTGAGATTGCCTTTCCATTGCCGGTGTAACATCACGGCGCGATGCCCCGCCCGCTCGTCATCCAGACCGAGGACCTCGACCCGCAGCCCGCGGCGTGGCTCGCCGAGCGGTGCGAACTGGCCGTGTGCCGCGCGGACGAACCGCACTTCCCGGGGCTGCTCGCGCGGGCCGAGGGGTTGATCGTGCGGACGTACACGCGGGTCGACGCCGCGCTGCTGGCGGGGGCGCCGCGCCTGCGCGTCGTCGGGCGCGCGGGCGTCGGCGTGGACAACATCGACCTTGCCGCGTGCGCGGCGCGAAGCGTCGCCGTCGTGAACACGCCCGGCGCGAACACGCGGGCAGTCGTCGAGTTCGTCGCCGCCGCGATGTTGGATGTCCTGCGCCCGCGCGCCGCGCTCGACCGCCCGCTGCCGCTCGACGAGTGGAACCGCCTCCGCAAGAGCCTGGAAGCCGAGCGCGAACTCGCGGGCCTCACGCTCGGCGTCCTGGGCCTCGGGCGCATCGGATTGCAGGTCGCGCGCCTCGGGGCCGCGCTCGACATGCGCGTGCTCTCCTCCGACCTGCGCGAGATCGCGCCCGCCGATCGCCACGGCGCGCAGCCGGTCCCGCTCGACGCCCTGCTCGCCGAAGCCGACGTGCTGAGCGTGCATGTCGATGCCCGCCCCTCGAACCGCGGCCTGCTCGGCGAACCCGAGTTCGCCCGCATGAAGCCCGACGCCCTGCTCATCAACACCAGCCGCGGGTTCGTCGTCGATGCCGGAGCGTGCGCCGCGTTCCTGCGCGCGAACCCGCGTGCCGCGGCCGTGCTGGACGTGTTCGACCCCGAGCCGCCGGGGCCGTCGTGCCCGCTCTGGGGCCTGCCGAACGCGCGCCTGACGCCGCACGCCGCCGGCGCGACGCGCCACGCGAAACGCGAGATGTCGTGGGTCGTGCGCGACGTCTGGCGCGTGCTCACCAGCGAAGCGCCGGAGCACGCGGTGACGCCCGAGTCCGTGTGAAGTCCCTCGTTCCGCACGACAACAAGCCCCGTGCGGGAGCACGGGGCTTGTTGTCGTGCGGGGTCGGGCTCATCACTCCGGCACGAGTGTCGTCACGATCATCCGCTCGGGGTCGAAGGTGCGGGCGATGAGCGCGGCGAGGTCGTCGGCGATGACGCGCTCCGCCTCCCGCACCAGGGCATCGGGGTCGGGGCCGAGCCAGAGGTCCCGCATGCCGATCTGGACGGCCGTGTTGCCGAGCACGCTGTCGGTCGCGCGCTCCGGGGTCATGCCGGGCCGCGAGGCGACGGCGTCCGCGGCGGCCCGCAACTCGCGCGATTCGAGCGACCACGGGAACCCGGCCGCCTGCCGCACGCTCTGGCGCAGCAGGGCGGACGAACTCGCCAGGGGCAGGACCTCCCGCAGCCGCCGCTCCAGGGCGTCGCGGGCCTCCGCCGGGTCCGCGCCCTCGCGCAGCGTCGCAGCGATGAACACCGGAACGCGCGCGGCGGGCCAGATGCGGTTTGTTCCGTCGACTCCGGTCGCGTGGCGCATCACCTCCCGGTCGTTCGAGATCGCCCGGGCGGCCTGTTCCATGAGCAGCGTCAGCACCAGCCGCTCGGCCCGCGACTCGGGCGGCTCGAACGCCAGGTACACGATCGTCGCCGGGGCGTCCCATGTCACCGTTGCGTCGCGCGGGGCGCGGGTCCAGTCGATCGGCTCGTGGACCGGCGGGCGCGCGGGCAGATCGCCGAAGTGGCGACGCACGGCGTCCAGCGCGGCGTCGCGCTCGAACTCACCCACGATCACGAGCGTCAGGTTGCTCCGTGTGTAGAACGCACTGTGGAACGCCCGCAGATCGTCCAGCCGCGCGTCCTCCAGCCCGCCCATGACGAGGGCGCGGTCGAGGCCGTGCCGCCACGCCTGCGTCGCCGCCATGAGGGCGAACTTCCCCAGCGCGGGCGGCGTGCGAGTGGCGACGAACCGAACTTCCTCGTAGCAGCGCGGCGCTTCCTGCGCGACGATCGCCTCGTCGATCCGCAGCGAGCGCAGCCTGTCGGCCTCGACGCGCAGCACGAAGTCGAGTTCATCCGCCGGCGCGCACAGGTCGTAGTGCGTCAGGTCCGGCATGGTCTCCGCGTTGGCCACGCCGATCCCGTTGAGCCGCCGGAAGGTCTCGCCCGGCCCGTCGTTGGCCGTCGCCCCGACGCACGCGAGATGCTCGATCAGGTGTGCGGCCTGAGGGATGCCGCGGGGATCGTCGATGATCCCGACGTCGTAGACGGCCTCGACCGACACACGCCCCGCGCCCTCAACCGGCAGCAGGATCACCACCGGCCCGCCCTCGAGGGCAATGCGTTCTGGTTGTGCCGCCGCGGCCGCGAGCGTGCAGGCGAGCGCGGCGAGGGCCGCACCAACCCTGGTCCCTCGAGGAGGAGGGATCGTGGTCATGATCGGTTCTCCGTTTGGTGTGTGTGTGTCAGCCCCGCCGGAGCGATTCGGCGTCCAACCGGCGTTGCTCGGCCTGCGCGTAGCGCCGCGCGACGACCGGGATCAGCGGTCCCGTCACGAACGCGAAGATCACGCCCGGCTGCAGCAGCCAGAACCAGACGTGGAACGGCTGGCCGACGATCAGCCCGACAACGCCCGCCGCGACCAGCCCCAGCCCGATCAGGACGAAGGCCAGCATCGCGCCGAGCACCGCCCGCCGGCCGATGCCCCGCGGCGCCAGCACGCCCGCCGTCGCCCCGAGCAGGCCGATGGCCGTGCCGCCGCCCCCGCCGATGAACGCCCCGAGCATCCATGCCTTGTCCAGCGACACCCACGGTTCCATCACACGCCTCCTTCGGTTACTTTCGCGCGCGCCTCCCGGACCGCATCCCGAATCCGCCTCGCCGTCGCCCCGGTCAACTCTCCCCTGGCCACCAGGTCCGCCAGCAGGTCCGTCACCGGGTCCGGCTTGCGGTCCTCGAGCACCATCCGCAGCCGCTCGATCACGCGGTCCACCCGCCCCCGGATCGTGGGGTAGCTCACGCCGTACGCCTCCGCGACCGCCTTGAGCGACCCCGACGCCAGCACCAGTTCCGCCACCAGGTCCAGGTCCTCCGTGGGGAGACGACTGAGAGGGTGGTGGGGGGCATTCTCCGCGATTTTATTCGATAAAGCGAAAGCCATATTTCGTATTATTCAAGCGTACTAGATAAAATCAAGTCGAATTTTCGATTTATTGAGTTCGCTTCCCAAAAGCGACTTCGCCCGCCTCGCGACGGGTTTCATGCCGGGGGCGAACCACCGTGTACTCCAGGATTGCAGTTCCGCTGGCCATCTCTGGCGATGGGGCTGCGGGTTCCTGAGGGCGGGGAACGGGCGTTATCTAGACTCCGCCATGATCCAACTCGGCGTCAACATCGACCACGTCGCCACCGTCCGGCAGGCACGCTACCGCGGCGTCACGCCCGAGCAGGGCGAACCGGACCCGGTCCGCGCCGCCCACGAGGCCGAACTCGGCGGGGCCGACGGCATCACCATGCACCTGCGCGAGGACCGCCGCCACATCCAGGACCGCGACGTCGAACTCCTGCGCCGCCTCGTCGCGGTGAAGGTGAACCTCGAGATGGCGGCCACGGACGAGATGGTCGAGATCGCCCGGGGCATCCACCCCGACACCGCCATGCTCGTCCCCGAGGGGCGCACCGAGGTCACGACCGAGGGCGGGCTGGACGTCGCCGGGCAGGCGGCGCGGATGAAGGATGTCGTCGCGCGCCTGCGCGACGGCGGCATGCTCGTTTCGGCGTTCATCGACGCCGACGACCGGCAGGTGGACGCCGCCGCCGCCGCCGGCTTCGACGTCTGCGAGGTCCACACCGGCCCCTACGCCCACGCCTTCGCCGACGCGGGCGGCGACTTCCGGCGCGGCGCGCTGCGCGCCGAACTCGAGCGCGTCGCGCACGCCGGCGCGCGCATCCGGAACGCCGGGATGCGCTTCAACGCGGGCCATGCGCTGAACTACGTCAACGTCGGCCCGATCGCCTCTCTGCCCGGCGTCGAAGAACTGCACATCGGGCACGCGATCGTGAGCCGGGCCGTCTTCATCGGCCTGCGCGCGGCCGTGCGCGAAATGAAGGCCCTGATGGTGCTCCACGGAGGCCGATCCGCGTGAGGGCGTCCGCACCCCGCCCTGTCTGCAAGTCCATGTGGCGCAACCGTTAGCGAGCGGGCGGGACGAAGTGTGAAGATCGCGCTTTGATGGGGGGCTGAACGACGTAGAATGTTTCCCATGTCCCGAACACCCAGCACCGCCGGGAAAGCCCCGGGACGATCCGCCAGGCAGTCCACCGCCCCAGCCCGAGTCCGAGCACGCCGCCCCAAGCGGTTCGCGAGTTACCAGACCGCGCTCAAGTACCTCAACGACCGCGTGGACGTCGAGCGGATGCGTCCCGCGAACGTGGACCGCACCGTCTTCCGACTCGACCGCATGCGTGCGATGATGGACGCCCTCGGCAACCCCGAGCGCGACGTGCGCTGCGTCCACATCGCGGGGAGCAAGGGCAAAGGCTCGGCCTCCGAGATGCTCGCCTCGTGCCTCTCCTCCTGCGGCTACACGACCGGCCTCTACACCAGCCCGCACCTGACCGACGTGCGCGAGCGCATCCGCATCAACAACCAGTGGATCGACGAGGACGAGTTCACCGCCGCCCTCGGCGCGGCGGCCGCGGCGGCCGAGGCCGTCGAGGCCCGCCACGGGCAGGCCACCTACTTCGAACTCCTCACCGCCCTCGCCCTGCGGTTCTTCGCCGAGCACGCCGTGGACGCCGCCGTCCTCGAGGTCGGCCTCGGCGGGCGGCTCGACTCCACCAACGTCGTCACGCCCGAGGTCTGCATCCTCACCGCCATCCAACTCGAGCACACGCAACTTCTCGGCTCCACGCTCGCCGAGATCGCCCGCGAAAAGGCCGGCATCATGAAGCCGGGCGTCACCGCGATCACCTTCCCCCAGTGCGATGAAGTGATGAACGTGTTCCGCCAGGAGGCCGACCGCGTCGGCGCGCCGCTCCGGGTCCTCGGCAAGGAGATCGACTTCTCCTTCCGTTTCGAGGCCACGCCCGAACTCGGACCGCACGCCCGGGTCTGCCTCGCCTCGCCCCGCACCACCTACGAACACCTCGCCGTCCCCCTCAAGGGCGAGCACCAGGCGCTCAACTGCGGGCTTGCGCTCGCCGCCCTCGACCACCTGCGCGACCGCGGCTTCGACACGCCCGAGCGTCAGGTCGCGCTGGGACTCGCCGCCACGCCCGCGAACGGACGGCTGGAGCAGGTCTGGGCCTCCCCGCGCATCCTCATCGACGGCGCGCACACGCCCGACAGCCTGCACGCGCTCGTGAAGGCGATCGGGGCGCACATCCGGTACGACTCGATGGTCGTGATCTTCGGGTGCGCCGCGGACAAGAACGTGGACGGCATGCTCGCCCGCATCGCGCTCGGCGCGGACAAGATCATCTTCACACGCTCGGCCGACAACCCCCGCGCCTGCGACCCCGCCGAACTCCAGCGCCGCTTCGCCGAGAAGAGCCACAAGATGACGCAGGTCGAGCCGACCCTCAAGGACGCGATCAACACCGCCTACCGGGCCGTCGGACGCGACGACCTCATCCTCGTCACCGGCTCGTTCTACCTCGCGGGCGAGGCCAAGCGGCTCCTCGCCGAGGCCGCGGCCAAGCGCAAGCCCGCCCAGCAGGTCGAGGCCAAGGCCCGCGCCTGACAGTCCCGCCACGCCTAGAGTGGCCCGCCATGACCCGCACGCGCACGCCGCTGCCGCTCCGACTTCCGCGACGCCCGGTGGGCTGACGCGTCGGTGTGCGCCGCGTTCCCTCCGGGCCTCGACCGCGTCGGGGCCTTCGCTGTTTTTGGAGTACCCTTGCCTTCTCGCGAGCCAGGACGATGAGCGTCGAACAGCCGAGCACGAAGTCCGAGTCTTCCGCCCCGCCGCACCGCTATACGGCCGCGCTCGCCGACGCGATCGAGACGCGCTGGCAGCAGCGGTGGGAAGGCGAGGGCGCGTTCCGCCAGCCCAATCCCGGCGAGCCGGGCTTCGACGCCTCCAAGCCGAAGTTCTACTGCCTCGACATGTTCCCCTACCCCTCCGGCGCGGGCCTGCACGTCGGCCACCCCGAGGGCTACACCGCCACCGACATCGTCTGCCGCTACAAGCGCATGCGCGGCTTCAACGTGCTCCACCCGATGGGGTGGGACGCCTTCGGCCTGCCCGCCGAGCAGTACGCCATCCAGACCGGCGTGCACCCCGCCATCACCACGCGCAGGGCGATCGACAACTTCCGCCGCCAACTCAAGCGGTTCGGCTTCTGCTACGACTGGACGCGCGAGTTCGGCACCATCGACGAGGATTACTACCGCTGGACGCAGTGGGTCTTCCTGCGCATCTACGACTCGTGGTACGACGCCGAGCAAGGGCGTGCCAGGCCGATCGGCGAACTCGTGCGCGAGTTCGAGTCCGGCGAGCGCGAGCCCCGCCTGAACCCTGCCGCCTCCGAGTACGCCGGCGCGGGCGACATCGCCTCCGACAAACCCGTCATGCCGTGGGCCGAGATGCGCGACGACACACGCCGCATGGTCGTCGATTCCTACCGACTCGCCTACGTCGGCGTGCAGACCGTCAACTGGTGCCCCAAACTCGGCACCGCCCTCGCCAACGAGGAGGTCATCGACGGCCGCAGCGAGCGCGGCGGCTTCCCGGTCTTCCGCAAACCGCTCCGCCAGTGGATGTTCCGCATCACCGCCTACGCCGAACGCCTGCTCCGCGGCCTGGACACCGTCGACTGGCCCGAGAGCACGCGCACCCAGCAGGCCGAGTGGATCGGCAAGTCCGAGGGAGCGGAGATCGACTTCCCCATCGAGGGCGCCCTGCCCCTGCGCGTCTTCACCACCCGCCCCGACACCATCTTCGGTGCGACGTACATGGTCGTCGCGCCGGAGCACCCGCTGGTGGACGCCGCGCTGAGCGACCCCGGCCCGGAGACGGACGTTGACGCCCTGCGCGCCTACGTGCAGGCCGCGCGCAACCGCTCCGACGTCGAACGCCAGGAGAACAAGGAGAAGACGGGCGTCTTCACCGGCGTGTACGCGCTGAACCCGGCGACGGAGCAGCGCATCCCCGTCTGGACCGCCGACTATGTGCTGATGGGCTACGGCACGGGCGCGATCATGGCCGTGCCGGGGCAGGACCGGCGCGACTGGGACTTCGCGCGGGCGTTCGGCCTGCCGATCGTGCGCACCGTGCAGCCCCCCCCCGGCTTCGGCGACGAGCCGTACCTCGGCGACGGGCCGGCCGTCAACTCCGGCTTCCTCGACGGCCTGCACGTCGCCGAAGCCAAGCAGCGCGCCATCGCCTGGCTCGAAGAGAAGGGCATCGGCCGGCGGCGCGTGAACTACCGCCTGCGCGACTGGCTCTTCAGCCGCCAACGCTACTGGGGCGAGCCGTTCCCGATCGTCTGGGACGAGCGCGGCCGGCACCACCCCGTCGGCGACGACGCCCTCCCCGTGCGCCTGCCGGAACTGGCCGACTACCAGCCGATCGAGAGCGACGAACCCGTGCCCCTGCTCGCCAAGGCGACGGACTGGCTGCGCACGACGGCCGGCGAGGCGGGCGTGCGCACACTGCCGACCGATGCGCCCGTCACACGCGAGGCGAACACCATGCCGGGCTGGGCCGGCTCGTGCTGGTACTACCTGCGCTACTGCGACCCGCGCAACGCCGAACGCTTCGTCGGCGAGAGCGCCGAGCGGTACTGGATGACGGGTACCCCGCCACCCCGTGGCGGCTCCGTCTCTTCCTCCTCTACCCCTTCTGGTGGGCGTGATTCCTCCGGCGGCGTCGACCTCTACATCGGCGGCGCGGAGCACGCCGTTCTGCACCTGCTCTACGCGCGCTTCTGGCACAAGGTGCTCTTCGACCTCGGCCTCGTCTCGACGGACGAGCCGTTCGCGAGGCTCTTCCACCAGGGGCTGATCCTGAGCCACGCCTACCAGCGCGAGGACAGGACGCTCGTGCCCGTGGACGAGGTCGAGGAGCGCGGCGAGGGCGTGTTCGTCGAGCGGGCCACGGGCAGGCCGGCGACGCAGATCGTCGCCAAGATGTCCAAGAGCCTGCGCAACGTCATCAACCCCGACGACGTGATCGCCGAGTACGGCGCGGACACCTTCCGCCTCTACGAGATGTACCTCGGCCCGCTGGAGGCCGCCAAGCCATGGAACCCGCGCGACATCACGGGGCTGTACCGCTTCCTCCAGCGCGCCTGGCGGCTCATCATCGACGAAGAGACCGGCGATACGCGGCTGACGGACGGCGCGCACGGAGCACGAAGCGCAAGCGAGTGCCCCGCCACGGACTCACCCGCCGTGAACGCCATCGAGAAACTCCTCCACCGCACGATCGCCAAGGTCGGCGCGGACGCCGAGCGGCTCGCGTTCAACACCGCCATCGCCGCGATGATCGAGTTCGTGAACGCCGCGACGGCCGCGGGAGGCCTGACACGCGACCAGGCCGACCGATTCGCCCGCACGCTCGCGCCCTTCGCGCCGCACATGGCCGAGGAACTGTGGGCCAGGCTCGGCGGGCGGGGCTTCGTCTCGCACGCGCCCTGGCCGGAGCACGACGAAGCGATGCTGCGCGACGACGAAGTCGAGATCGCGGTGCAGATCGCGGGCAAGGTTCGCGGCAAGATCGTCGTCCCCGCCGACGCGGACGCCGCACGCATCGAGTCGATCGCCCTCGCCGACGCGAAGGTGCGCGAAGCGATCGCCGGGCGCGCCGTGCGCAAGGTCATCGTCGTCCCGGGCCGCCTGGTGAACATCGTCGTAGCCTGACCCCGCGCGACATGCCGCGCGCAAGCCCCAAGCCCCAAGCCCCAAGCCCCAAGCCGCGATCGCCACCCGCCTCTCCGCCCCCGGAGGGGGCGCTGTCACTTGCCCCGGGCGCAGCCCGGGGACAGCGCACCCCTCAACCCCCAAGCCCCGGAGGGGCGCAGGAGGCTTCCCCACTTTGTTATGCTCCACCCATGAGCCATTCTTACACGTTCCTCTGCACCCATTTCGTCTTCTCAACCAAGGGCCGTGTACCGCTCCTCACCCCGAACATCATCCCCCGGCTCCTGGACTACGCGGGCGGCATCGTCCGCGCATCGCGCTGTGTCCTCCTCGCGGCGAACGCCGTCGCCGACCATGTGCACCTGCTCGCCGATGTTCATCCCTCCACGGCCCATGCAGACCTGATGCGCGAGGTGAAGGCCAGAACGTCTTCATTCGTGCGAGAGGCGTTTCCCGACGCGGAGTGGGCGGGTTGGCAGAACGGATACGGCGGCTTCAGCGTGAGCCGCTCTGGCATTGACGCGGTCAAGGCTTACATCGCGCGCCAGGAGGAGCACCACCGGCACATGTCGTTCAAGGAGGAGTTCATCGCGATGCTGGAGAAGCATGGGATCGAGTATGATGAAAGGTATGTGTGGGGAGAGTGATGAGGGGTAGGTTCCTGCGCCCCTCCGGGGCTTTCTGATGAGGGAGGCATCCAAACCCCGGGCTGCGCCCGGGGCAAATGACGGCGCCCCCTCCGGGGGCGGAGCGTACATTCACCCTCTGCCCTCTGCCCTCTGCCCTCTGCCCTCTGCCCTCTGCCATTTGCTATTTGGCCCTTTGGCCCTTTGGCCCTTTGGCCCCTTGCTACGCCGCCATCGCCCCCGCGCTCACGCCCGCCGCACGCAGGATCGCGCGAGCCCGGTTGGCATAGGAGTACCGCTCCGCGAGCGCACGCGCGGCCTCGACCCGGGCCGCACCCTCCTGATCGGATTCGCCCAGTGCGCTGCGCACGGCCCGCGCCAGGTCCGCGGGATCGTCCGGCGTGAACCACCGCACCGCCGGCTCGCGCACCAGCGCGCGCAGCGCCGGCACGTCCGACGCCACGATCGGCCTGCCCGACGCCAGGTACTCGCCCAACTTCACCGGGCTGGTCCACGCCGCCGACGGGTGCTTCCCGCTCGGCGGCAGCACCAGCACATCCGCGTGCCACAGGTGCGGCGGGACGCGGCTGAACTGCACTCGCCCGCGCACGTCCACGTTCCTCAATCCGAGCGACGCCGCCGACCGGCGCGCCGCCAGCACGTCCCCGTCCGTGCCCCCGACGAGATGCACCGTCATCCCCTCGAGCAGCGACGCCGCACGCAGCAGTGTCCCGACGCCCTTGTACGCGTACAGGTGCCCCGCGTACACGACGTGCGGCCCGGGCCACGCGTCATAGGGCGACACGCCCGCCTCCTCCGGCGGCGCGAACAACTCCGTGTCCACGGCGTCCGGCACGACGACCACGCGGTCCGCCGCCGCGCCCAGCGAAACATACTTCTCGGCCAGCACGGGCGAGATCGTGACGCACGCGAGGATCGGCCGCTCGGCCCGCCCCACGGCGCGCAGCGCGGAGATGCCCCCGAGCGCATCGCCGTCGATGTCCAGGTGCGTCTCAAGCACCGCGGGCACGCCGCGCTCCGCGCACGCCAGCGCGCCGCGGCAGTGGCGGGCGTACACGAGGTCGTACCCCTCGCGCGCGATCCGCTCGGCCGCCCACCCCGCGAACTCGCGCAGGTACGCCCCGTTCACGAGCAGATCGTCGCGCTGGTCCGGCAGGTCGGCGCACCCGAAGCGCACCCGCGGCTCCGCGTAGGCGTTCGCCGCCGACGCGAGGGTCCACCCCCGCTCCGGGCGCCGGCAGAAGACCGTCACCTCATGCCCGAGGCGCACGAACCCGCCGCAGGTCTTCACCACGTTGATCGCGTACGCCCGGTGGCTCCCGGGCGCAAGGTCAGAGATCGCGGCGATCCGCACTGTCGCCTCCCTTCGCCGCGTCCATCGGCGCAACCCCTTCAACGCGGCACAGCACGGCGTGGCAACGCAACTCCGAACGATCCGCCAGCCCCAGCCGGAACGCCGCCTCGCCACGCAGGCACGAGCGCACGGGCCGATCGTCCTGCGGCACGAGCCGGCTGCGCACCGGGCGCAGCCCGCGCGAGCGAAGGAACGACAGGAACTCGCGCCGCGACCACTCACGCACGTGCTCGCGCTTCACGGCCTCGCGGCAGCCGCGCCCGCGCACCCGGTCGCGGTCGGGCGTCGAGACCAGCACGAGCGTCCGCGGGTGCGCGAACGAGCGGATCATCGCGAGGGCAGGGTCCGGGTCCAGCAGGTGCTCGACCACGTCCACGAACAGGATCAGGTCGAAGGTCCGCCACGGCGCGACGCCCGGTCGTTCGAGGTCCACCGCGTGCAGGCGCGCGTGCCCGCACCGCGTCCGCGCGATCTCGACCGCGCTGGGCTGGTCCATCCCTTCGGCGTCCGCGCACACCGGCTCGATCCACTCGGCGAGTTTGGTGCCCGGTCCGCACCCGACGTCGAGCACGCTGCCCAGGCCGCGCCGCAGCACAAGGCCAGCGGCCCAGCGGTAGACGTGGCGCTGGTATCGTCCGCTCATGGCGAGCCGCGCCGGGTGCCAGTAGTCCGGGTACTCGCCCGTGTGGTCGAGGCTCTCGTTGCGCACGCCCTGCCGGTAGCCGCGCGGCAGGCCGAACTCCGTCGGGTCGCGGGGGGTTGCGCCCGCCTCCACGACCACCGGTTTCGCTCGCGTCGCCGTCGTCATGCCGCTTCCTCCGTTGCGCCGCCGCGTGCAGCGCGCAGCGAGCGGACCTCGCGCCCGATGGCGTCGAGGAACGCCGCGCGCCGGTCCGGCGGCAACCGATCCGCGAACCCGCGCAGGCTGCGCGCCCACGCCACAGCGCACGCCGCCTCGCCGAGCAGCGCGCCGTCCCAGCGCACCGGCGGCGGCTCGCACGTCGCCGAGTGTCCCTCCGCCATCGCTGTGCGCGCCGCCTCGATTTCGCGCTCGACCGTGGCCGCAAGCCCGAGCCGCTGGCGCACGCTCGCCGCCGCGGCCGACCCCAGCGACTCGCTCCAGTCCGTGTCGCGCAGCAGTTCGCCGATCGCGTGCGCGAAACTGTCGGCGTCGCCCGGCACGCACAGCCCGGTCACGCCCGTCTCCACCGGCGCATCCAGCCCCGGCGCGGCCGCGACCACGACCGGCGCGCCGGCGCACATCGCCTCGATCACCGTCTTCGGGTGCCCCTCGTACGCCGACGCCTGCGCGTACACCGCGCACCGGCGCATCCGCGCCAGCAACTCCCGGTGCGGGACTCGCCGCTCGAACCGAACCGGCGCGCCAAGCCGCGCCGCCAGCGAGCGCAGCGCGTCCTCCTCCGGCCCCTCGCCCACCACGTCCAGCCGAACCAGCGGCCCGCGCGGCGCACCCACCCTCGCCGCCGCCTCGATCAGCACCTCCACCCGCTTGCGCGCCACCAACTGCCCCGCGTAGAGCACCGTGCCGCGCTCCCGTTCGCCCGCGCCCGCCGGCGGCTCGTCGTCGATCACGAAGTTCGGGATCAGCACCGCCCGCGCCCGCGACACCCCGTACCGCCAGCACACCTCGTCCAGCATCAGCGGCGAAGTCCCGATCACCACGTCGGCACCGCGCACGATCTCGCCCTCGCGCGACGCCACCTCCGCCGCGATGCGCGACTCCGCCCCGTGCTCCGCCGCCTCGAAGCGCGACCAGAGGTACCCTCCCCGTGCCGCCAGCCCGACCCGCACCCCCGCCTCTCGCAGCCGCGAGGCCACCGCCAGCGCCTGCTCGCCCGACGCGAACTGGTTGGTCCGAACATACGCCGACGCGCACCCGCGCGCCGCCGCAGCCGCCAGACGCGCCGCCTCCGCCCGCCACGCCGACCGCTCGATCCCGTCCCGGTTGCACACGCACTCCACCGGGCAGGGCGAAGCCAGCGACCGCGCGATCTCCGCGTCCTCCGCGCCGCCGTCGCTCACGACGATCAGCCTGCCGAACGCCGCGGCCAGCCGCTCGACCAGCGACCACTCGCGCTCCAGCATCCCGAGGTCGCGCCACACCGACAGCGGCGTCCCCTCGCTGAGCACGAAGACCAGGGCGTCGGCGATCCGGCTCTCCACGGCGTCCTCCGGCTGGGCGGGCGCGCACCCACACCCGTCCCGCACGCTTATCGGCCGATCCACCCCCTCCCTCTCGCCCGATTGCCATTCTCGACCCGCACGCCGCCGACACCCGATGACTCCCCCATGCCGCCCGTCAGCGTGCTGCTCCCCGTCGCCACCGACTCCGCCCGGCTCGCCGAGGCCTTCGCCTGCATCGCCCGCCAGACGCTCGCCGACCTCGACATCCTCATCCTGCTCAACGGCTCCGACGCACCGACCGAGCGGCTCGCCATCGACCTGGCCGCGTCCGACCCGCGGGCACGGGCGATCCGCGTCGGTCCGCTCGCGAACCTCGCGGCCGCCCTGAACGCCGGCCTGCTGCACGCCCGCCACGACCTCATCGCCCGGATGGACGCCGACGATGCATGCCCGCCCAACCGCCTCGCGGTTCAAGTCGCGCGCCTCGAGGCCGAGCCTGCCCTCGCCGCTGTCGGGTGCGCCTGGGACCTCACCGACGCCGAGGGGCGGCTCGTCGCGACCGTCCGCCCGCCGACCGACCCAGCCGAGATGCGCTGGCGGCTGCTCGTCGAGAACCCGCTGGCGCACGGGTCGATGGTTTTGCGTCGGGCCGCCGTGCTCGCGGCCGGGGGATACGACCCGCGCCGCACGCGCGCCCAGGACTACGACCTCTGGCTCCGCCTGAGCGCGATCGCGCCGATCGCCGCCGTGCCCGAGACGCTCTACACGCACAGGCAGCGCGCCGGCTCGTCGGCGTTCGCGTCGTCGCCCGAGCAGGCCCGCGCCGCGGCCGACCTGCTCGTCGCCCGCTGGAGTGCCCTGCCGCCCGGCGACCCGGCGTTCGTCGCCGCCGCGCTCGCGGAAGCGATGGCCAGCCCGGACGGCCCCGCCCGCGCGGCCGACGCCGTCGCCGCCCACCTGCGCGCCCGTGGCCCGACGCGCGACGCCCTGCTCGCCTGGCTCTGGACCGCGTGGCGCTTCCCGCCCGCCGAACGCGCCGCCATCGAAACCTGCCGTCGCAGCCGCGTGCGCGAGGTCGGCGCGACGCTGCGTGCCGCGAGCGTGCGCCGTGTCCGGCTCTGGGGCGCCGGCGCGCACACGGCGTGGCTCCTCGCCCACGCCCACGACCTCGGCGTCGAGATCGCCGGCCTCGTGGACGACCGCCTCGCCGGCCGGACGCGCCACGGCCTGCCCGTCGCCCCCCCCTCCGATCTCCGCCCCGGCGAGCACGCCCTCATCTCCACCGACAGCGCGGAGGACGAGATCTGGCACGCCTCGCTCCCGCACCGGCAGCGCGGCGTCGTCGTCTGGCGGCTTTACGCCGAGAACGAGGCCGAAGCGCGAAGCGCATCGCACGCGCCCGTCCCAAACGCCGCCTGATACAACGCCCCGCCAGCCCCCGCCAGCCCCCGCCAGTCCGGCCCGCGAACGCGCCCGTTCCTCGCCCGGGCCGCACCTGTTCTTCGCCCGGTCCACGCCCGAACCTCGTCTGGGCCACGCCGGCTCTTCGCCCGGAGGGCGGGCGCTCGTTGCCGGGGGCGCAGCGAGGCTCTGCGAGCCAGCCCCCGGTACCCGGCCCCCACCCACACTCTCTTCTTCTGTCTTCCCGCCCGCCAGGGCGGACGCTCGTTGCCGGGGGCGCAGCGAGGCTTGGCGAGCAAGCCCCCGGTACCGAATCACCCCGCGCAGGCGTACAGCGGCACGACGGGCCGATCGCCCGCCCACTCGCCCGCGCGACGCAGCAGCAGCGGCTCGTGCTCGTCGCTCGAAACCACCACCGCCTCGACGCCGAGCCGCGACGCCCCGTCCGGCGTGACCACCGGCCGCCCGAAGAGCATCGCCGGCGGCCCGTCCGCCTCGCCCGCCCGATCGTCGATGATCGCCACGATCGCGGGAGACCGCTCCACCGCCCGGCGCACGCGGCGCGTGTGCCGGCCCGCGCCGTAGAGCGCGATCCGCTCCACCCCCCCCCGCGTCAGACGAGCCACCGCCTCCAGCACCAGCCGGTCCGCGGCCGTCGGCAGGTCCGGCAGCCGAATCGAAAGCGTCACGCCGCGCTCCAGCTCGATCCCGCGCTCGCTCTCGCGCCGCGGCCGGACGCCCATGTCGTCGAGCCACGACCGGGCGAGCGCTGCGAGCGAACGCGGCGGACACTCCCCCAGCAGTTCGATCGCGCCCAGCATCAGACGCCAGCGTGTGGCGATCGCGTCCGGTGCGCGCGCCTCGGGCGCTTCCCGCACGCCTTCGGCCTCCTCGACGAACGCCGCGAACCGAGGCCCGAGCACGCGGGCATCCAGCGACCGAAGCGCGGCCGCGTGCGCCGCGACGCCCATGCGAGCCAGCGCATCGCGGTCGTTCGCCAGCCCGGCCAGCCGCCCGGCCATCTCGTCCGTCCCCCCGACGGGCACGACCACGCCCTCGACGCCGTCGCGCACCAGGTCCGCCGCCCCGCCGCACCCGCCGGTGATCGCCACCGCGCGCCCCGCCGCCATCGCCTCCATCACCACCAGCGGCCAGCCCTCGCTCCGGCTGACCAGCACCAGCGCGTCGTGCGCCCGGTGCAGGTCCGCCATGCGATCCAGCGGCACCGGGCCGACGAGCCGCGCCCGCCCCGCCGCGACATGCCCCCGCAGCGCGCCCTCTAGCCCGCCGCGCGACGGCCCGTCGCCCGCGACCGTCAGCACGAAGGCCGCCCCGCGCGCGTGCAGACCATCGGCGAGCGCAGCAAGATCGAGCACGCGCTTGTTCATCCCGTCCAGCCACCCCGCGTAGAGCAGCCGCAGCGGCCCCGGCCCGTTCGGCGGCGCGGGCGCGTCGGGCACGCCGAACGGGCACGGCAGCGTGCCCCCCCCCTCGCGCCCGATCGTGCGCGCCACCGATCGGCTCACCGCCCGCCACGCGTCCGCCAGCGGCAGGCAGCGCTCGTAGAGGTCCTGCGCCATCGGGTCGTTGCCGTGGCACCACGCCGCGCACCGCACCCCGCGGCGCCGCAGCAGCGCGCACGCGATGAACCCCTGCACCAGGTCGTTCGGGACGACGACGCGAGCCTCGGCGCGCAGCAGCGCATCGCGCACCGCGACCGCCTGCGCGGCCGGGTCGGCGATCCAGGGCCACGCGCAAAGCGACAACCCCGGCGCGCCCGCCAGCGGCGTCGCGTCCGCGCCCGCCATCGTCACGCCCGCCCCGACGATCATGGGCCTCACCGGGCACGCCGCCAGCCGCGCCAGACGCGCACCCGTCACCGTCACCCCGCTCACGCGGTGCGCCCGGTGCAACCCGACGACGGTCTTCGGCCCGCTCACGCCGCGCGCTCCTCGGCGAGCACGATCTCGCGAGCGTTGTCAGCGCCCAGCGACTCCGCCACCATCCGCAGCACGCGGCGCGCGAACGCCGCCTGCGTGCACCGCGCCCGCACGCGCCCCGCCACGAACGCCGACCACGCGGCACGCAGGTCCGGGCGCTCCACGAACATCTCGACACGCCGCTCCAGTTCGTCCGCGGACGCGAACCCGAGCGACGCCGGGTCGCCCAGCAGCCACGCCGGGTCCGACTCGCGCTCGACCCGTTCGATCTCGCCGCGACGCACGCGCTCCAGCGCGCCGCGCCCGATCCACAGGCACGCCCCCGGCTCCATCCCGATGCGCTGCATCAGCGCGCACGCCGCCAGCGCGGCCGGGCTGTCCGCCCACGCGAAGCCGACCGCGTCGTCGCGTTCCGCCACCGGCCGTGCTCCCCGCTCGACCAGTTCCGCCCGCGCCCGCGCCCGCAGCGGCGCGGTCGCGTCGGCCGTCATGCGGCAGAGCGCGACGCCGCCGGAGAGCGCGCACTCCATCACCCGCTGGTGCACGAGGGCACCCGGCGAGACGTGCAGGTGCGCCGCCGCCGCCCGGTACGACGCCCGCAGCGATTCGCCGTGCTCGAGTTCGCCCCGCGCGAACGCGCCGAGCGTCGGGTGCTTCTCCCACCCCTTGCCGTAGAGGTGCAGCCGCCACCCGCGCCGCGCGCACACCTCCGCCGCCCAGTGCGCCGCCTCGTGCCGCACGATGCGCTCGGCGACCGGCATCACGTACTGGTGCCGCAGCAGCGCGGCCAGGCGGTCGTCGTCGCGCCCGACCACCTCGCGCACAACACGCTCGGCGACGAGCCGGAGCGTCCGCACGAGGCTGCCCGCCAGCGGGTGCGCCGCCGCCGCGCGCACCATCGGCCACGCCGCCTCGAACAGCCGCGGCGCCGGCGCGCCCTCGCGCGCCGCCTCCGACACAAGCCGCGCGTGCAGCGCGTCCGGAGGCTCGCTCTGGTGCGTCGCGTACGCGATCTCGCACTCGTGCTCGCGCAGCAGAGACGGCTCGACCGGCCCGCCGTGGAACTTCGCCTCGTCCGCCGCCACCGGCGAGGGCAGCGTCCGCTCCCGCGGATAGGCGAACTTCTCGACGAAACTCGCGTGCACGTGCCCCGCCGTGAAGTCCAGCGGCCCCATCGACCCGCCCACGCGACGGTCGAACAGGTGCCCCAGCGCGTCCTGCACCCAGCAGACCAGCGGCACGTTCGCCGGCAGCAGCCCGTCGTACGACGACGACCGCGTGTAGTTGATCAGCACGATCAGGTCGGGCTCCAGGTCGCGCACCGCGCGCAGCACGCCCACCGTCGTCAGGATCGAGCACGGCTCCGGCTCGACCAAGATCTCCACGCGGCACCCCTCGTTCCGCAGGCACCGCGCCAGCCCCTCCGCCGCGTGCCGCACGAACGTCGAGTACCGGCTCGTCGGGATGAGCACGCGCAGCGGACGCCCCCCCCCTCGGGCCTCGCTCCACCGCCGCGCCCACCACGCCGCGTCGCGACCGGCGTACACGCCCTCGACCTCGCCCCGCACCCGCTCGAACGCCGCCGTCTGCGCCCGCGTCACCCGCTCGAACGCCTCCGTCGGCGCCTCCGCGAACCGCGTCCGCACCACGTGCAGCGGCACGAACGCCGGCACCACCTGCACCTCCAGCCGCTCCATCGCCTCGCGCTCGAACCGCGCCACCCCGTCCGCCCCCGCGTACACCGCCACGCGCGGATCGTCCAGACGCCCGCGAAGATCGCACACCGACAGCCCGTCCAGCAGTTCGAGCGCATCGGCCTGCAGCACGCACACCCGCGGCCGATACCCGACCATGTTCGCCGGCGTCCCGTCGCACACCGCCATGAACACCCACGGCGGATCCATCCCCTCGACCGCGATCGGCCGCGGAAACACCCCGAGGTTCGACAACTGCCCCTCCGCGAAGCGCGCCGCCACCGACCGCTGGTCGCTCAGCCCGACCCACGCAGACGCCCCGCGCCCGTCGCGCTCCCGACGCACGATGTTCCCGTCGATCGCCCGGAAGCAGTCCCAGCGAGGCAGCGAACGCGCCCACTCGTCCAGCGCACCGGCGAGGTCCGTCCCGCGCACCGCCGCCGCGTTCCCCCGGCAGGTCTCCAGCCGCTCCGCGTGCGGCACGCGATCGTCCGGCAGGCGCTCCATCGCCGCGCGCAGCCCCGCCACGTCCGGGTCACGCTGCGCCGCCTCGGGAAGCGCGTCGAGCATCTCACGGGCGGGCGTCACCAGCCCAAGCCGGGCGAAGTTCGCGCCCGCCAGGAACCGAATCCCCGCGTCCATCGGCGCGGCGTCGATCGCCCGCAGCGCGATCGGCAGGAACTCCCAAGGCCGCCCGCTCCGGCCCAGCGCGATCACATCGTTGCGGGTCAGGCGGCTCGCGGTCGGCTCGGGCGGCATCGGGCGTGTATCGACCCGCGCCGTCGGGTGAACGCAGATTCCGCGCCGCCGCCCCCCGCTGGCCCGAATCCCCACGCCCGGCCGATACACGCCCCGATGCGCGACACCACGCCCCGCCTTTCCCCCCGAACGGCCGACAAGATCCTTACGCGCGACGACCTGCTCGCGCGCCGCCCGGCCCTCCGCGCCGCCGGACGCCGTCTCGTCCACTGCCACGGCTGCTTCGACATCGTGCATCCCGGGCACGTGCGCCACCTCCGCTCCGCCCGAGCGCTCGGCGACGTGCTGCTCGTCTCCATCACCGGCGACTCGGGCGTCGCCAAGGGCGCGGCCCGCCCGCTCATCCCGCAGGAACTCCGCGCCGAGAACCTCGCCGAACTCGACTGCGTGGACTGGGTCTACGTCGACCCGCATCCCAGCGCCGAACCCCTGCTCGCCGCGGTGCAGCCGGATGTCTACGTCAAGGGCCGCGAGTACGAGTTCAACGACGACCCCCGTTTCCGCGCCGAACGCGACACCGTCGAGCGGGCCGGCGGGCGCGTCGTCTTCACGTCCGGCGACGTGGTTTTCAGTTCCACCGCCCTCATCGAGGCCCTTTCCGCCTCGGCCGACCCCTTCCAGGGACGCCTCGCCCAACTCGCGGCCCGCCCCGAACTCGAGGCCGCCGCGCTCACGGGCCACATGTCCGGTTGGCGCGACAAGCGCCTGGTCGTGGTGGGGGAGACGATCATCGATACCTATGTCTTCTGCGACCGCCCCGAAGTCGCCGGGGAAAGCCCGGTGATGACGCTCCGCCCCGTCGAGCGCCGCACCTTCGACGGCGGTGCGGCCGTCATCGCACGCCACGCCGCCGCCCTCGGCGCGAGGCCCACCCTCGTCACCGTCCTTCCGCGCGACAACCCGACCGCGCAAGAACTGCGCCTTCGCCTGGAGGCCGAGGGTGTCGAGGTCCGGGCCATCGACGCCGATGCGCCCATCGCCGAGAAGCAGCGCTTCCTCGTCGGCGCGCAGAAGGTGATGAAACTGGACCTCGTCCCGCAGCCGACGCTCGACGCTCGCCGGCACGACGCCCTGCTCGATCTGGCCCGCGACGCCGCCGCGGACTCGGGCGGATGCGACGCGGCGATCATCGCCGACTTCGGCCTCGGGCTGCTCACGCCCCCGATGGCCCGGAGGCTGTGCCGCTCGCTCCGGCCGCTCGCGGGCGTGCTCGCCGGGGACGTGAGCGGCCGCCGGCACGCGCTGCGCTCGATGCGCCGCCTCGACCTCGCCTGCCCGAGCGAGGCCGAACTCCGCGATGCCTACGCGCTGCACGACGAGGGCCTGCCCGTCGCGGCGTGGCGGCTGCTCCAGGAGACGCGGACGCGCGCCGCCATCGTCACCATGGGGCCGGAAGGGCTGATCGCCTTCGACCGCCTCCCCGACGCCGAGACGCCCGGCGGCGACCCCTACCGCCCGCGCGTCCGCGGCGAGCACGTCCCCGCCATGACGCCCCACGCGATCGACGCCCTCGGCTGCGGCGATGCACTGCTCACCACCGCGACGCTCGCGCTGTGCGCCGGGGCACCGCTCGTCGGCGCGGCGTTCCTCGGCTCAGCCGCCGCCGCCGTCCACGCCCAGCGCCTCGGCAACCCCCCCCTCGCCCTGAACGACCTGCGCCAGTCCGTCACCCGCCTGCTCGCCGCACGCCTCGCCTGGGCGGGCACGGACGCCGTCCGTGTGGTCACGGGGCGCGTCCGCGCGGCGTCGTGAAAGGACCGATGCTGACCAAGGATGAACCCATACCGCGCCGGTGGCACGGCACACGACCGGCACGCGCCGCACCGACATCGGCTCAAAGCAGCCGATGTCGGTGGCACGAGACTTCGGAGCGATCCATGACGCCCGACCCCGACTCCACTCCGTCACTCCGTCACTCCCTCACTCCGTCACTCTCTCTTTCCTTCGTCATTCCCACGCGCAACCGCCAGGCCCGCCTGCTCGCCACGCTCGACGCGCTCGGCGCGTGCCCCCCCCCGAGCGCCGGCGGCGAAGTCGTGATCGCCGACAACGACTCCGACCGGCCCGTCCACGCGCCCCGCACGCTCGCCAACGGCCTGAGCGTCGCCGTCATCGCACGCCCGCGCAACGAGGGCGCGGCCGCCCGCAACGCCGGCGTCCGCGCCGCCGCCTCGCCCTGGATCGTCATGCTCGACGACGACTCGCACCCGGACCCGGGCGCGGACCTCGACGCCCTCGCCCGCTCGCTCGCAGCGCGCGACCGCGACACCGCGGCGGTCATGGCGGACATCCATCTCCCCGCGCTCGGCCGGCGCGAGTCCGGCGGGCTGCCCGAGGTCTTCGTCGGTTGCGGCGTGGCGATCCGGCGCGACGCCTTCCTCCACGCCGGCGGCTACGACCACCGTTTCAACTACTACGCCGAGGAGTACGACCTCGCCGCCAGGTTCCTGCTCGCTGGCGCGCGCGTCGAGTCCGACCCCGCCTTCCGCGTGCAGCACCACAAGACCGACGAAGGGCGGGACATGGGCCTCATCCTCGCCCGCCTCGTGCGCAACACCGCGTGGGTCACGCAGCGCTATGCCCCCGAGCACGAACGCCGCGCCGACCTGCGCCGCATCCGCGCCCGCTACCGCGCCATCGCCCGCGCGGAGCGCGCCGAGGCCGGCCTCGCCGAGGGCCTGCGCGACCTGCGACGCTCGATCGCCTTCCAGCGGCGCACGCCGATGCCCGCGCCGCTCTGGGACCGCTTCATCGGCCTCTCGCACGCGCGCGAAGCCCTGCACGCCGCCTTCGCCGCGCGCCCCTTCCGCACAGCGAGCATCGCCGAGCCGGGTCGCAACGAGTGGGTCGTCCGCCGCGCGCTGGCCGAGATGGGCGTGCCGGTCGTCGAGCGCGACGCCGACGCTCTGGTGATCGGCACGCTCTCGCCCGGCCCGATGCTCGACGCCGCCGACCGGCTCGCCGCGGACGGGCGGCGGGTGGTCCGTCCCTGGCTCGTCCCCGGCTCGCCCGCGCCGGTCGTCCTGCCCCGCGCGGGCATCGCGAGCGCGGCCGCCTGAGCCTGGGTGTACCATGCGCCCGGAGGCCTCCCGATGGCCGTCGAGGACGTCTACGTCCGGACGCCGGACGCCGAACTGCCGGGGCTGCTCACCGTCCCCGACGGCGCGGGCGCGCTCGTGATCTTCGCGCACGGCAGCGGCAGTTCGCGCCTCAGCCCGCGCAACGCCGCGGTCGCGGGCACGCTGAGCGACGCCGGCCTCGCCACGCTGCTCTTCGACCTCCTCACCCCCGCCGAGGCCGAGCACCGCCGCCTCGTCTTCGACGTAGGGCTGCTCGCGCTGCGCCTGCGCGGCGCGATCGACTGGGCGCGCTGGCTGCGCCTCACCGCCACGCTCCCCGTCGGCCTCTTCGGCGCGAGCACCGGCGCGGCCGCCGCGCTCATCGCCGCCGCCGAGGAGCGCCGCGTCGGCGCGGTCGTCTCGCGCGGAGGGCGCCCGGACCTCGCGGGACACGCCCTGGCGCGCGTCCTCGCCCCCACGCTCCTCATCGTCGGTTCGCTCGACGACGCCTGCATCCCGCTCAACCAGATCGCTCACGCCTCGCTCCACTGCGAGAAGCGGCTCGAGATCGTCCCCGGCGCGACGCACCTCTTCGACGAGCCGGGCACGATCGAGACCGTCGCTGCGCTCGCGCGCGACTGGTTCACAAGCCACCTCGTGCGCGCAGGGGAGGCGGGCTGATGCGCTTCCGGGACCGACGCGACGCGGGCCGCGCGCTCGCCCGCGAACTCGACCGTTTCGCCGCCGAAGCGCCGGTCGTGCTCGCCCTCCCGCGCGGCGGCGTGGTCGTCGGCGCGGAGATCGCCGACGCGCTCCGTGCGCCGCTGGACGCCATCGTCGTCCGCAAGATCCCAGCGCCCCGCTCGCCAGAACTCGCCCTCGGCGCGGTCTGCGAGATGGGCGGCGAGCAGGTCCACCTCGACCCGCGCACCGTCTACGAGACCGGCGCACCCGACGAGTACCTGCGCGCCGAATCGCGCCGGCAACTCGACGAGGTCCGCCGGCGCGAGGCCCTCTACCGCGCCGGACGCCCGCCCGTGCCCATCTCGGGCCGCACCGTGATCGTGGTGGACGACGGCGTCGCCACCGGCTCGACCGCGCTCGTCGCGCTGCGGGCCGCGCGCCGGGCCGGCGCGGCCCGCGTCGTGCTCGCCGTCCCCGTCGCCTCGCCCGAATCCGTACGCACCCTCGCCCTCGACGCCGACGACCTGGTTGCGCTCGCGACCCCGTCCGACTTCTACGCCGTCGGCCAGTTCTACGACGACTTCGCCCAGACCACCGACGACGAGGTCATCCGCCTGCTGGCCGAGGCGGGGGCGCGCCCGCCGGAATGATCCGCCGACCGTCGCCGACGAGCAGTTCCCGGCGAGCCACGCGCGTGCGCACATCTTCACAAACAGACAACACTCACGCCGAGGTCGTGGCCGAACGAAGGATGTACCATCCCGCCGCGAGCAAGGGGTTCACATGATTCGTGCAGCCGGGATCGTCGCCTGGGTCGTTCTTGCCGTCGCGGCGCATTCCGGCAGCCCACCCCGCGCCATGGCACGCGGCGAACGCGACGCCGATGCCTTCGATCACGTCATCGTCATCTCCGTGGACGGCCTGCGCAGCGACGCGCTCCTCGCCCTCACGCCGCGCCAGGCCCCCGCCCTGCACCGCCTCATGGCCGGGTCGAGCACGCTCAACGCGCGCACGGACCCGGACTACACCAGCACCCTCCCCAACCACACCGCCATGCTCACCGGCCGCCCGACCTCGGGCGAGCGCGGCCACGGCTGGACCGACAACGACGACCCCCCCCCGGGCGAGAACCTCCACACCCGCAAGGGCGAGCACGTCGCCGGCGCCTTCGATGTCGCCGCCGCGCACGGCGTGCGCACCGGACTCGTCGCCAACAAGTCCAAGTTCATCCTCTACGCCCGCAGTTGGGGCGAGGCCGACGAGGACGAGCCCCGCCCCGCCGAGAGCGGGAGCCGCCCGACACTCGAACACTACAGCCGTTCCAAGACGATCGAGGGCGTCTGCGACGGCGCCCTCGCCTTCCTCGCCGGACACGCCCCCGAGCGATCGCTCCTCTTCGTGCACCTCTCGCACACCGACGCCGTCGGGCACGATCGCGGCTGGGACATGACCGAGGGCAGCCCCTACCTGACCAGCGTCCGCGAGACCGACGCCCAGATCGCGCGCCTGCTCGACGCCGCCCGCACGATCGAAGGCCTCGCCGGCCGCACCGCCGTCATCCTGACCGCCGACCACGGCGGGGGCGCGCCATTCAAGAGCCACCTGCGCGCGCACATGTGGATCAACTACATCATCCCGTTCTTCGTCTGGACCGGCGACGACGCCCCGCACGCCGACCTCTACGAACTCAACGCCGCCACGCGCCGCGACCCCGGCCTCTCACGCCCCGACGCCGACGCCGACCCGCCCCCCATCCGCAACGGCGACGCCGCGAACCTCGCGCTCCGCCTTCTCGGCCTGCCCCCCGTGCCCGGATCGGTCTTCGGCGCGGACCGGCCCCTCCGCGTCGCCGCGCCCGCCGAGCGCCCCTGAACGTCGCGCGAACGGCGCGTGCAGCCCGCCGCGGCTCCCTGTGTTCTGAGGCCGTGCTCCAGAACCGTGCTCCAGAACCGTGTGCCATCACCTTCGGCTGCTCTGAGCCGAAGGTGATGCTTCGGAGCCTCCACGGAGCAGCAACTACCACAACCACCAGCCCGCCTCCCAGATCACGCCGGCCCCGACCCACGAGCCGAGCGTCAGCAGTGCGGCCAGCGCCCACCGCACCCAGGCCCCCAGCCGCGCGACGCGATGGCGCAGCACGATCCAGCCGAAGCACGCCGACCACTGGAGCCACCAGCCGATCTGGCAGGCGAAGTAGCGGAGGTCGGCAAACGCGCTCACGCCGCCGGTGTAGGTGAAACCCGCCGGGTACCACGCCGAGATCGCCAGCGCGATCGTCAACCCGCCCGCGCCCACGCCGATCGCCGACCCGATCAGCCCCGCGAGGAACCACGCGCCGGACTCCGGCGCCCGCGCCACCGCCACCCGCTCGCCCCGAACGCCGACATGGAACGCGCGCGGTTGCATCGACGGTTCACGCCCCGAGCAGCGGCCACGAAACCAGCGCGCCGCAGCACGCCATCGCCATCGCCGACACCGCCAGCCTCTCAACCGGCGACCGCCCGGCCCACCGAGGGCGCATCGCGATCCAGCCGTACACCATCGCCCCGTTCAGCACGACCAGCAGCGCCAGCCCGAACGCCGCGAGCGGGACGATCGCCAGGCCGCGGTCGCCGCGCGCCGGCGGGTCGAACAGGGCGATCCACCCGCCGCGCACGAGGATCGCGCCCGCGCTCAGCAGATTCACGCCCGCGCTGCCGAGCATGAACGCCAGCGCACCCGACCACAGCACCCCGGCCGGCGGCGGCGTCTGGCCCTCGCCCTCGCAGCGCTGCCCGAGCACGATCGCCGCCCCGAAGACAACGCCGCACTCAGGACACGCCCGCCCGTCCGTGCCGCGAAGGTTGTACCCGCACGCCGGGCACGGCTCATCGCGCTGCGCCAGCCACCCGCGCAGCACGGCGTCCGGATCAAAGATCGGCGCGGGAGCGTCGGAGGGCATGGTCGCAGTGTACTTCGGAAGCCCCGCACACCGATTGCGCCCGCCGCGCCCCGCCCCGCGGCCGCCCGTCGCGCGATACGCTCCCCGCCGGAGCCGCCATGCCCGACCGATCGACCAAGTCCACCGACGCCGCCCGTTCGCAGCGCCTCGCCGAGTTCGTCGGCTGGTGCTGCGCCCACCTCCGCGGCGACGAAAAAGGCGAGGCCCAGGTCTTTCTCGACCGCCTCTTCCAGGCCTTCGGACGACCCGGCGTCATGGAGACCGGCGCCACCCTCGAAATGCGCGTCCGCAACGACCGCGGCGGCACAGCCTTCGCCGACCTCGTCTGGAAGCCCGTCGTCCTCATCGAGATGAAGAAACGCGGCGAGGACCTCTCACGCCACCTCCAGCAGGCCTTCGACTACTGGATCCGCCTCGTCCCCGGCCGCCCGCGCTACGTCGTCCTATGCAACTTCGACGAGTTCCGCGTCTACGACTTCGACGCCGACATCAACGAGCCGCAGGACACCCTCACCCTCGACGAACTCCCCTCCCGCTTCGGCCCCCTCGCCTTCCTCTTTCCCACCAACGAGCAGCCCCATTTCCGCGTCAACCGTGAGAAGGTCACCCGCGAGGCCGCCGACCTCCTCGCCGCCGTCTACAAGAAGGTCCTCGCGCGCCGCGCCGCCTCGCCCGCGATCGCGCAGCGGTTCATCCTCCAGGTGCTCATCTCCCTCTTCTCCGAGGACATCGCATCATCTGCGGAAAGTCCCAGCCCTCACGCCGCGGATACAGCACCGGCGGGCGAGTGAACGGCACGCGGCTGAAGACGGCTTGGCCGAAGTTGTCCTCGCGCGGCGCGCCGAGGGCGTGCGGGTAGTCATCCGCGAGCGCGGAACGCACCCGCTCGTACGCCGCGTGCGTGATCTCCTGCACGAGGATCACGTCCGGTCGGTGGCGCTCGATCTGCGCGAGGATCGCGCTGTTGGCGTTCGAGGTCGAGAGCAGGTTCACGCTCAGCACCAGCAGCGTGCCGTCGATCCGGGCGCCGGGGTCCGGCACGCCGCCCCCCCCTCGCGGCAGCACCGCGGCCACGAGCCACGGGCCGAGCGACATCGCAAGCAGTGGCGCACCGGCCGCGGCCGTCCGCCACCGACGCATCACGAGCAGCAGGCCAAGCCCGAGGGCCAGCCCCATCCCCGCGTGCGGCAGAAACGTCGTCGCCATCAGCGAGAGCCACGTCAGCGCGGCCTCCCCCCGCCCGAACCCGTCCGTCGGGTCCGGCCGGTACAGCCGGGCGAACACGAGGGCGGCATAGCCGAGGGCAATCCCGGCGATGGCCAGCACCCAGACGAACCGCCCCAACCGGCGCCAGACCCCATCGTCCATGACCCGCATGAGGTGGTCTACCCCTTGCCCAGCGGCCGGGTTCGCCCCCCGGCCGCGGGCGATGAGCGACCGGCCGCCGCCGCATACGAGGCCTACGGCGAGATGATGCAGGACGTCGCCCACCGCCAACCGGCCGGGACCGAGCCGCTGTACACGCTCATCCCCGGCATCGAGGACGAGTTGCGGGAGGTGATGGACCGCCACGCCCTCGCCCGCGTCGTCGAGGCGGGACCGGGCATCGAAGGCCTGGACATCACGGACGAACCGACCGCGCTGCTGCTGGAGCAACAGCAGAAGTAGCGATCGAGAGCCGTCTCGCGCCGCGCCGGGCCGTCAAGTCGCCGGCTCGGCCGCGCCGACCTTCTCGAAGACCAGGCTCTTCCCCCGCGCGTCGGCGACGATGCGGTCGCCGGCCGCGAACTCGCCCGCGAGGATGCGGCTGGCCAGCGCGTTCTCGACGCGCTGCTGGATCGTGCGCTTCAGCGGGCGCGCCCCGTACGCCGGGTCCCACCCTTCCGCCGCCAGCAGCGCCTTGGCCTCCGCCGTGAGTTCGAGGTCCATCTCGCGCTCGCGCAGCCTGGCCCGCAGCCGCTCCAGCTGGATGTCCACGATCGACGCGATCTGCTCGCGCTTCAGCTGGTGGAAGACCACGATCTCGTCGATCCGGTTCAGCAACTCGGGCCGGAAGAACTGCTCGCGCATCCCGACGTCCAGCCTCGCGTCCATCCGCCCGCGCCGCGCGATCTCCTCCGCGCCCAGCCCCTCCGCCGAGAAGTCCGCCCCCGGCCCGCGCCGGATCAGGTCGCGCACCGCGGCCTCCACCTCCCAGTCCTCCGCGCCGCGCTCGGTCATCTCCTGGATCTTCTGGCTTCCCAGGTTGCTCGTCATCACCACGATCGTGTTGCGGAAGTCGACCGTCCGCCCCTGCCCGTCCGTCAGCCGCCCGTCGTCGAGCATCTGCAGCAGCACGTTGAACACGTCCGGGTGCGCCTTCTCGATCTCGTCCATCAGCACCACGCAGTACGGCCGCCGGCGCACGGCCTCGGTGAGCGCGCCGCCCTCCTCGTAGCCCACGTACCCGGGCGGAGCGCCGATCATGCGCGCGACCGCGTGCTTCTCCATGTACTCGCTCATGTCGATCCGCACCAGCGCCTCCTCCGTGTCGAAGAGGAACTCCGCCAGCGCCTTGCACGTCTCCGTCTTCCCCACACCCGTCGGCCCCAGGAACAGGAAACTCCCGATCGGCCGCGCCGGATCGCCCAGCCCCGCCCGCGACCGACGCACCGCGTCGCTCACCGCCCGCAGCGCGTCGTCCTGCCCGACCACCCGCCGACGCATGTGCTCTTCCATCCGCGACAGTTTCTCGCGCTCGCCCTCCACCAGCCGCGAAACCGGGATGCCCGTCCACCGCGCCACCACCTCCGCGATCTGCTCCGCGTCCACCTCTTCCTTCATCAGCGCGTCGCCGCGGGCCTGGCGATCGTCGATCGCGCGCGCCGCGGCCTCGAGGCCCGCGCCGAGTTCCCGCAACTCGCCGTACTGGATGCGCGCCGCCGTCTCCAGGTCGCCCCGACGCTGCGCCTGCTCCAGTTCGGTGCGCTTGTGGTCGATCACCGACTTGAGCCGCTTGACCTCGTCGTATTCCTGCTTCTCCGCCTCCCACTGCGCCGTCAACGCGCCGTTCCGCTCGCGCAGTTCGGCCAGTTCCCGCTCGACACGCTCCAGTTCCCTCGCCTCGGTCCCGCGATCCCTGGGCCCCTTGCTCCCTTCCTCGAGCCGCAACGCCTCGCGCTCGATCTCCAACTGCATGATGCGCCGCCGCAACTCGTCCAGTTCCGTCGGCACGCTGTCGATCTCGATGCGCAGCCGGCTCGCCGCCTCGTCGATCAGGTCGATCGCCTTGTCCGGCAGGAAGCGGTCCGCGATGTAACGATGGCTCAGTTGGGCCGCCGCCAGCAGCGCCCCGTCCTGGATGCGCACCCCGTGATGCGCCTCGTAGCGATCCTTCAGCCCGCGCAGGATCGCCACCGTCTCCTCCACGCTCGGCTGGTCCACGTAGATCGGCTGGAACCGCCGCTCGAACGCCGGGTCCTTCTCCACGTGCTTGCGGTACTCGTCCAGCGTCGTCGCCCCGATGCACCGCAACTCGCCGCGCGCCAGCGCCGGCTTGAGCATGTTCCCCGCGCTCACCGCCCCCTCGGCCGCGCCCGCCCCGATGATCGTGTGCAGCTCGTCGATGAACAGGATCACGCGACCGTCGCTCGACGTCACCTCGCGCAGCACCGCCTTGAGCCGCTCCTCGAACTCGCCGCGGAACTTCGTGCCCGCCAGCAGCGACCCGACGTCGAGCGCGATGATCCGCTTGTCGCGCATGCTCTCCGGGCAGTCGCCGTTGACGATCCGCAACGCGAGGCCCTCGGCGATCGCCGTCTTGCCCACGCCCGGCTCGCCGATCAGCACCGGGTTGTTCTTCGTGCGCCGGCTCAGCACCTGCACGCAACGCCGGATCTCCTCGTCGCGCCCGATGACGGGGTCGAGTTTGCCCTGCTGCGCCTTCTCCGTCAGGTCGATGCCGTACTTCTTCAGCGCCTCGAACCCGCTCTCCGCGTCCTGGTCCGTGATCGTCTCGACCCCGCTCGCCTTGCGGATCGCCTTCACGGCCTCCAGCAGCCGCCCGCGATCAAGCCCGAGCGCACCCAGCGCCTCCTTTGCCTTCGTGCCCAGGTCCGCCAGCGCGAGCAGCAGATGCTCGCTCGACACGTACTGGTCGCCCAGCGACGTGCGCTCCTTCTCCGCCCGCGCGAGCACCTCCATCAACTCGCGCCCCGGCGTGCCCGCGCCGCTGCTCGTCGTCGGCAGCCGAGACAGTTCCGCCTTCGCCACCTGCCCGACGCGCCCCGCATCCGCCCCCGCGCGCTGGATGATCGACGCCGCAGGCCCGTTGCGGTCCTCGGCGAGTGCCTGCAGCACGTGCAACGCGGTCACCTCAGGATGCGAGGCGGTCAGCGCGGCCGACTGGGCATCGGCCAGAGCCTGCTGGGCCGCATTGGTGAGTCTGTCGGGACGCATGGAACCCCTTCCTTCTGTTGGTCTCCACCCTCCTCCTGCAAGTCACACGCCCGAGGTTCCCTCTTTGGGTGCCCGCGAACGGGGCGGGGCCGCGGCCATCGGAGCCTCCGGGTGCCCGAATCCTGCCGTTCTGGCACATCCCGGGTCCGCCTCGATCCGAGTCGGGGGGGCCGGGGGAACGATCGGGACGCCCCCCTTTGCATCCGCCGGGCCGACTCGACCGAATACGCCCTCGCGGCCCGCCCGAATTTGACGCCCCGGGCCGGGGCCGGTAGAACACTGCCCGCCGGAAGGAGGCTCCCATGCGTGTCCGCCGTCTGATCGCTCTGTCCGCCGCGGGCGTCTGCGCCGCGAGCCTCGCCGCCTGCTCCTACGGCCCGTCGACGCCCTCGTCGCGCTACGCGGCCAAGATCAGGGCCAACCCGATGCCAGAACTGGCCACGCTCCACCAGCGCCACGTTGACGTGGACAACACGCTCGCCGTCATGGCCAACGAGAACGAACGAATGTTCCTGCAGGACCTCGGGCGCGTCTTCTACACCGACCGCCCGAGCCGACTGACCCGAGAGCCGATCCCCTGGTGATCGGGCGTCCGGTCACCGCGCGGGCCTGACCGCCTGCGCCACGCGGTGCACGCCGATGAACAGAGGCCCGGGGAACGGTTCCCCGGGCCTCGCTGTTGTCAGGGTTGTCCGGCGGATCGCGCCGCTGCGCCCTTCAGGCCGCGGTGTACTTCCCGCGCGACAGTTTCTTGATCTTGTCGCTCTTGATGAGCGTCTGGTTGACGATCGTGCGGAAGTTCGGCGAGGTGGTCTTGTAGCCGGCGCGCTTCACGGCCTCGGCGACCTCCGTCACGCCCATCGTCTTGCCCTTGAGCACGCGGGCGAGGGACGTTTCCAGGTTCGCGTCGTTCTTGGGGCGCTTGCGGCCGGTCGCGGCGGCCGCGCGGAGCCCGGGCTTGCGCCCCGGGCGACCCCCGGCGCGACGACGCCCACGCGCCGGCGCCACGTCCAGGACCGCCAGTTGCGCCCGGACATCGTCGAGTTCCGCCATCAGTTCCGCCTCGCGGTTGCGCAGCGCGGGCGCCTCGCTCTGGCGCCGGGCGAGTTCCGCCGCGATCGCCGCCGTGCTCATCGACGCCAGCGCGCCCGAGCCGCGGTCCGCCGACCGGCGCGCTCGCCGAACCGCATTGCGCATCACCCTCTTGCGACGGACCTTCCTCTTCTTCGCCATCGGTGTTCTACCTCGCTTGCCCCGCCTGCGCGTCCGTCGTCTGGCCCACGTGGCACAGAAAGGAAGTCATGTGTTGTGCCGGGCGCGCGGCGCGGCGAGTTGCGTTCTTCGGTCCATGCTAGCGATCCCCACTGTCTCGATACAACCATTGGTGGATAAACAACTTCATGGCGAACCAAACACGAACAGACACCGGGCGCGCATCCTCCCATCTTCGCAAGAACGATCTCTCTGTGCCGGTCATTCAATCGACGGCAACGAGCCTGTCTCGAGGCCGGGATCGAGCGTCGGCATGGTCGCAGGAGGCCGGATACAACCATCCGAACGATGCCGACCGACGCCGACGCGACTCAGCCCGTCGGTCCCGCATCGATCGCCGCGCGCAGCCGTGCCGCCACCCGTCCGGGCTTTCCATCGGCGATGGTCTCCCGCTCCACCGCCACCACCGGAAGCACGCCCCAACTCGAGTTCGTCAGGAAGACTTCCTCCGCCCCGAGCACGTCGTCGATCGTGACCATCCGCCGCCGGGCCTCGATCCCGAGTTCCGCCGCCGTTGCCAGCACCGCCGCCCGCGTCACGCCGGGCAGCACGGGGCTGGGCAGCGTCGTCCCTTCGTCGCCGCGGGCGAACGGCGTGAACAGCGCGCCGCCCTTCACCACGAAGGCGTTCGAGACGCAACCGCCCGCGAGGTGGTTCGTGATCTGGAACACGAGCGACTCGGCCGCCCCCTTCGCCGACGCACGGTGCAACTCCCGAAGCCGCCACCAGTAGTTCAGCGTCTTGTGCCCCTCGGTCGGGTTGAACGGGTTGGCCCGGGCGTCGGCGATCGACGCCCGCACCCCACGCTCGAACATCGCCTCCGGGTAGTCCGTCGCCGGCTGCGCGAGGATCATCACCGTCGGCGAGTGTGTGGGGGTCGGCGTCGTCCCCGGCGCGGGCCGCGGCGCCGCGCTCATGTCGCCCGCCGTGACCGTCAGCCGCACACGCGCCCGCGCAAGATCGCTCCGTTTCACCGTCAGCAGCACGGCGTCGATCAGCGCATCGCGCCGAAGATCATCGCTCATCCCCAACTCGCGCGCCGACGCACAGAGCCGGTCCACGTGCTCGGGCAGCCGCTCCGCCCACGCCTCCCCGCCCCGGTTCCCCGCCGCCAGCGTCTCGAACAGACCCACGGCGTGCTGCAGCCCCGCGTCGAACGCCGACACCCGGGCCGCGCCCGGCTCGAAGAACGCGCCGTTCAGGAAGACCGTGGTGGGCATGGCGGAGGGTAGCCAGCGACTGTGTTGATTTGTCGTAACTTTTCAGCCGTCTGCAACGGTCGGCGGGGGGAGCGGCGGCAGATAAAGTCCTGAATCATGCGCACTTTGACAAGGAGGGGTCTCCCGCTGGAAGGTGGTGTTGCGAAGCACACCTGACAGACAGGAGAGCCCAATGGAGAGCGTAGCGGGATCGACGTGTCCAAGGACCGGCTCGATGTCGCCGTCGGCTCGACCGGAGCCGTGCGCGGCTTCGACAACGATGCCGCGGGACATGTTGCCCTGGCCAGGCATCTGCGCACCGTCGCGCCCGCCCGCAGGCATCCAGTCCCGTCCGATCCGCGGGTTCAGGTCGATGTCGGTCTCATCCTCCCACACCGCCGCCGTGCCGGTTCTTTGTAAGAAGTGTGTCCGGGTGGACAGGGAGACGCCTCGAACCTCAGGGGCATGAGACCGCTTCCTGACGGGTGCGGTTCGTCCTCACGGGCGTGGCTCGTTTGCGAGAGGGGGCGTCGTGTCGTGGGTGTTCTTGAGCGGGAAGCGCACAGGCGAGACGCCTGTGCCACCGTTGCTCGGAGGCTTGCGGGCGTCAGTTGCGGCCGACGTGCTCGACGACGATGGGGACGTGCGCGCGCGGGGTCCACGCGGAGGGCGGCTGCGCCCACCAGAGCACGGCCTCGGGCGTGACGACGGGTGGGGTGTGGATCGGCTCGGGGAGTTCCTCGAAGACGGCCTGCTGGCGGTCGCCCGCCGAGAGCGACGCGAGCAGCACGGCGAGCGACGCCCGGTCGGTCCGCGTCTCGGCGAGATAGAGCACGAGCGGCGGGGGCTGCGCTCCTCGCGCGGCCGCGAGGTGCGGCGTGCTGCGATCGACGCGCTCGAAGGCGACGCCGTCCGGCCCGAAGAGGGGCGCGGGCGCGACCGGGCCGCGGAGGGCATCCGCGACGGCGAGGCGGACGCTGTCGGGCGAATCGGAAAAGAGACGCCAGGCGCGCGCGCCCTGCGAGCCGTGCGCCAGCCGCTCCACGCGCTCGGTCGCGGCCAGGGCGTCGGCGGCACGGACGCGGATAAGGAGCCGGCCCTCCGCCAGCAACTCGGCCGCACGCTCCGCGCTCGTGAAGAACACAGGCTCGGTGCGCGTCGGCGCGGTGTCGGCGAGCGTCGTCGTCTCCGAGCCGGCATCGTCGGTCGTGTCGATCTCGGCCTCGCCCGCGGCGTCGTCGTCGCTTGCCAGTCTGTCGGGGTTCGGAGCCGCTCCGGCATCGGCGTCGTTCGTGGCGACGGTCGTGTCGGGGACGCCCGGCATCGTCGGGCGCGAGACGTAGAGAAAGAGGCCCGTGGCGGCGAGGGCCAGCCCGGCGACCGCGGCCAGCCCGACGCCGAGGCGCTTCGGCCAGCGCGGCCGCGAGTAGACCCGCGTGATCGGCATCGGCGCGGGGACGTGACGCCCCGTCGACAGGCCGAGCAACGCCTCGCGCTCCAGCGAGGTCTCGACCGACTCGACCAATGCCGCGGGGGCGGGCACGTCGTCGATCGAGCGGAAGACGGCCTTGTCGCGCACGACCGCCGTCACCCACGCCGCTCGCGACGGATCGCGGGCGAGCCGGGCGCGGAGCGCGGCCGCCTTCGCCTCGGGCAGCCGACCCTCGATCAGGTCGAGGATGTCGGACTCCTCCGGCGTGAGGGGGGGGTCAATGTTGGGGTTGATGCTGGTCACGTGTGTTCTTTCCCGCCACGAGGTGATTCGAGTTCGTTCCGCAGGGCGGCGCGGGCGCGGAAGAGCCGGCTCCGCACCGTGCCGACCGGGATGTCCAGCGTTTCCGCGATCTGCTCGTACTCCAGCCCGCGCGAATCTCGCAGGATCAGGATGGCGCGGTGCTCGTCGGACAGAACCCCCAAGGCGCCGAGCAGCCGCTCGCGCTCATCGACAGTTTGGACGCGCGAGCCGGGCGGCGGTTCCCTGGTCTGGCTCCGGGACGGGCCGGGCGACCCGTCGTTCGTATTCTGTGGGGCGTCGAGACTGGCGTGCCGGCGGAGTTTCTCCTGCCGCAGCCTCGACAGGCAGGAGTTCATGGTCACGCGGTACACCCAGGTCGAGAGCCGGGCGCGGTCGTCGAAGGTGTCGAGGCCGCGGATGATGCGGAGGAACGCGTCCTGCGAGAGGTCGGCGGCCAGGTCGCGGTCGTTGTTGACCATGCGGAGACAGAGGGTAAACACCCGGTCCTGATATCGACGGACGAGGTCGTTCCAGGCCTCGGAGCGCCCCGCGCGGATCGCCCGCACGAGCGCACGATCGGCGGCGTCCTCTTCGGGCCGGGCGTCGGCGGGCAGGGGGGACGAGCGGTCGGTGCGCGGCACGGTGGGATGGTACGGGTTCCCTCGAACGGGCACGAAGGGAAACAGAGCACGAAGCGAAACAGAGCACGAAGCGAAACAGAGCACGAAGCGAAACAGAGCACGAAGCGCAAGCGAGTGCCATCGTCCGGTCGCGCGCACAATCCGCTCAGGTCACACGCGCCGACCGAGCGGCGGAACGCCCACACGCCCGGTACGCTGATCCCATGCCTCGGGCGTACTTCCTGACATGGACCACCTACGGCACGTGGTTGCACGGCGACGAGCGAGGATCGGTGGACTACAGGCACAACGTCTACGGCCGGCCGCTCCTGGAGCCGAGCGACCGTCGCCGCGCCGTGCGCACGGCCCAACTCCGTTCCAGCGCGTTCGTGCTGAACGCCGACGCGCGTGCGATCGTTCGTGAGACGATCGCGCGCCACTGCGAGGTGCGCTCGTGGGAACTGCTGGAACTGAACGTACGGACGAACCACGCGCACGTGGTCGTCGGGGCGGCGTCGGGGCCGGACGAGATGATGTCGCAGTTCAAGGCGTGGGCGACGCGGAGGCTGCGGGAGGCCGGGGTTGACTCGCGCGAGCAGCGCGTGTGGTCGGAAGGCGGCAGCACCCGGTACCTGTGGGACGAGGAGTCGGTCGCGCGGGCGTGCCGGTACGTTCGCGACGGCCAGGGTGCGGATATTTGATCGGGCACGAGGCAAAGCGGAGCACGAAGCGCGAGCGAGTGCCGGCGTCCACGAGGCAAAGCGGAGCACGAAGCGCGAGCGAGTGCCGGCGTCCGGCCATCCCGCGGGTTCGGCGCATCACGGACCCACGGCCGGGGGGTCGTTGTGTTGGTCGGCGGCCCGGGGCGTGCGGGCAGCGGCACTCGCTTGCGCTTCGTGCTCTGTTTTGCCGTCCTCCGTTTGGGACGCCCTTGCGTGAATAGAGTTGCCCGTGCCCGGCCCGTACGACACCTACACCTCGCCGCTGGCCACGCGGAACGCAAGCCCGGAGATGCTGCGGCTGTGGTCGGCGCGGCACAAGTTCAACACGTGGCGGCGGATCTGGCTGGCGGTGGCGGAGGCGATGCACGAGGTGACGCGGGACGACGCCTCGCCGCTGGTCACGAAGGAGCAGGTCGAGGAACTCCGGGCGGTCGTCGAGCGGGGGATCACGGACGAGGAGATCGGGAAGGCCGAGGAGTACGAGCGCGAACTCCGGCACGACGTGATGGCCCACGTCCACGCGCTGGGGGACTCGTGCCCGAAGGCGCGGCCGATCATCCATCTGGGGATGACGAGCCAGGACGTGGTGTGCAACGCGGACCTGCTCGTCATCAACGAGGCTATCGAGTTGCTGGAGGTGAAACACGCCAAGTGCATCGACGCATTCGCTCGATTTGCTACCCAACACGCACATACTCCTACACTCGCATTCACTCATTTCCAGCCCGCTCAGCCAACCACTGTCGGCCGTCGGGCTGCGGGATGGAGTGCCGACATTCATCACGCGTATTCGGACTACTTCGATCTGAGCTGCTGTGCGCACTGGCTTCTGCGGGGCTTGAGGGGCGCTACTGGTACGCAAGCCTCCTACCTCGCTCTATTCAACGGTGATGCGGCCTCGGTCGATCAACTCGAAGCTCGGGTGCTGCGGGCGATTGTGCCGGATGACCAGCGAGGAGTTCCGTTTGACGTCGCCGCGCTCAGGAATAGGGAAGCGGAATCGCTCGCTCGCAGCCGAGAGGCTCTCGCGTACATGCAGGCAGTAGACCCTGAGCAGAGTCAGACGATCGGGCGGCTCGGGAGGAACATCGAAAAGCGCGGGCAAGAACGGTCGGATGCCGAACTGCTGCATGAGCATGCATTGTTTCGGATCGAAGCCTGCTCATTCGACCTGCAAGGCCAGACATACCCCCGTGTGTTCGATACCCGCGTGCTTGGTCGCCTCGCCGCCACCGCCGCCGTCCTCCACAAGATCGCCACCGACATCCGTCTCCTCTCCAACCGCAAGGAGATCGACGAGCCGTTCGAGGACAAGCAGATCGGCTCGTCGGCGATGCCGTACAAGCGCAACCCGATGCGGTGCGAGCGCATCTGCGGCCTGACGCGGTTCGTGATGAACCTGGCGGGCAACGCCTACGACACGGCCGCGACGCAGTGGCTCGAGCGAACGCTGGACGACTCGTCGAACCGTCGGCTGTCGCTGCCCGAGGCGTTCCTCGCGTTGGACGGCGCGCTGGACCTGATGCACAACGTGGCGAGCGGGCTGGTGGTGCACGAGGCGATGGTGCGGCGGAACCTGATGGCCGAACTCCCGTTCCTGGCGACCGAGAACATCCTGATGGCGTGCGTGAAACTCGGCGGCGACCGGCAGGACTATCACGAGCGCATCCGCCGCCACGCCCAGGAGGCGGGGTTGCGCGTCAAGCAGCAGGGCCTCGACAACGACCTGCTCGACCGCCTGCGGGCCGACCCGGCCTTCCGGTCCAAGGCCCGCGGCGGGTCGCTCGACGGCGAGATCGACTGGGACGGCCTGATGGACCCGATGAAGTACGTCGGGCGGAGCGTGGAGCAGACGGAGCGGTTCATCCGCGAGGTGGTCGAGCCGCTGCGAGAGCAGTACGCGGAGGCGATCACCCTGCTGGGCGAGAGCGGGCCGCGGGTGTAGGGAGAGCCTGCTGGTCGGCGGACATGTCCGCCACAGATCGGCCATGGGGCTTGACGCGGGGGGCCTGGGTCGGGAGACTCACGGCCCGCACCCTGCGGGGGGGTGGGGGCGTATGGTCCGTGCCGGGGGGCTAGGCTCTCGGCGCGGGGGGACGCGGGCGGGCCTGGCTGGTCCGGGCGGCGGCAGGCGGGCGGCGTGTCGAATCACGCGGCCTGAGAAACGGAACCGGTCCGGCTCCGCGGCACGAGTCGCGGGTCGGGCCTCTGGCGGAGCATGGCCATGGCGGCACGCAGCGGCGCGAGCGTCGGGACGTTGGTGACGATCACGATCCTGAGCCTGTTAAGCCTCGGGTTGTTCGTCGCGACGATCGTCTTTTACGGCAAGTTCAGCCGCACGCAGAGCGAGAAGCAGATGGCCGAGCAGGCCCTGCGCGAGTTCGTGCGCCAGGAAGAGCAGCAGGACCCGCAGATCGTCTCGATGGCGCAACTCGCCGGGCGGTCGGGCCAGAGCGTGGTCGGCTATCTCCAGTCCTCGCACCGCCAGACGATGGAGCGCCTCTCCGGCTCCGGGCGCGACACCTACGAGGCGATGATGGAGCGGCTCGGGAACGTGCGTCTGTCGGGCGTGGCCGCGGCGACGGGGTGGACGCCGGCGCAGCAGGGCGCACAGCCGCCGTCGGTGCAGGACCTGGCGGCCGGCTCGAACCTCCTGCAGTTGCTGCGCGACGTTGACGCGCACGCGACGCGGCTGGCCTCGAACCTCGCGGACGCCGAGCGGGCGCGGGTGGTGGCCGAGAACGACCTGCGCAACGAGACCGAGCGCGTGGCGGCGATCCAGTCGCGGCACCAGGCGACGCTGGCGGCGATCGAGGAGCAGTTGGACCGCTACCGCGACGAACTGAACTCGTACCGGGCCGGGACGGATCGGGCGCGGGCGGACATGGACGCCCGGGTCGAGCGCATCCGGGGCGACTCTCGCGATCGCGAGGGCCAGTTGCTCGACCGCATCAGCGCGCTCGAGGACGAGCGGGCCAGGCTCCAGAACCAGTTGGACGTGCTGCGCGGCGAGCGCACCAAGGACCTCTTCCGCGTGACCGACGAGTACGCCCTGGTGGACGGCCAGATCGTGGGCACCAACGCGACCGAGCGGCAGGTGACCATCAGCGTCGGGCGGCGCAACAAGGTGCCGCTGGGGATGTCCTTCTCCGTCTATTCGAGCGCGTCCGCCATCCGCCCCGACGCCGAGACGGGCGATTACCCTCGCGGCAAGGCGTCGATCGAGGTGATCCGCGTCGATGAGACGACGTCGCTCTGCCGGGTGCTCTTCGAGGTGCAGGGCAACCCGATCGTGCGCGGCGACGTGATCGCCAACCCGGTGTACGACCCGAACAAGGTGTACAAGATGGTGGTCGCCGGCAACTTCGACGCCAACAACGACGGCATCGCCACCGAGTCCGAGCAGGCGGCGATCCGGGCGAAGATCGAGGCGTGGGGCGGGATGGTGATCGACGACCTGAGCGGCGACGTGGACTTCCTGGTGCTGGGGCAGGCGCCCGTGCTGCCGCCCGCGCCCGGCCCGCAGGCGCCGATCGCGGTGGTGCTGCAGTACACCGAGTTGCAGGCCGCCCTGCGGCGCTACGAGCAGTTGTTCGCCCAGGCGACGTCGACGTCGATCCCGGTGCTGAACGAGAACCGCCTGCGGACACTGCTCGGGGAGCGTTGAGCGGGGCATGGGCGCGCTGCCCGCGTTCCTGCACCCGGCGGCCTACTACGCGATCCGGACGGCGGCCGCGATGCCGCTGGTGCTCCCGCCGCGCGAGAGCATCCGCTGTGCCCGCGACCTCGGTCGGCTCTGGGCGAGCGCGCCGTTGAACCGGGCGCGCCTCCGCCGCGCCGCCGCCAACCTCGCGTTCGTCTACCCGGAGTGGGACGAGGAGCGTCGTCTCGCGCTGGCGGTGCGGGCCTACGAGCACCTGTTCATGCTCGGCGTGGAGGTCGCGCTCACGCCGCGCCTGATGAACGAGGAGGGCTGGCTCCGCCATGTCGAACTGGACCGGGTGGACGGGGCGTTGCGGGCGCTGATGTGCGGGCGTCCGTCGGTGATGATCACCGGGCACTGCGGGAACTGGGAGTTGCTGGGCTATACCGTCGCGCTGCTGGGGTATCCGGTGCACGCCCTCTACCGCCCGTTGGACATGCGTCCGCTCGATCGCTGGCTGCGCCAGAGCCGGGAGCGACGGGGCATGACGCTCGTGGACAAGTTCGGGGCGATGCACGCGATGCCGCGGATCCTGGCGCAGGGCGCGCCGATGGGGATCGTCGCCGACCAGAACGCCGGGGACCGCGGCATGTTCGTCCCGTTCTTCGGCCGACTGGCCTCGACCTACAAGTCGATCGGCCTGCTGGCGATCCAGTTCCGGTCGCCGGTGGTGGTGGGGCAGGCGCGTCGGCTGGGTTGGAACGACGTGCACGACAGGCCGGTCGAGCACGGGTTCAGCGCGGGGGAGCGCGCCCGCGACGACTGCGGCGTGCGGTACCGGGTCGAGATGGTGGACGAGATCATGCCCGAGGAGTGGGAGTCCCAGCCCGATCCGCTCTTCTATCTGACGGCGCGCTACCGACGCGCGATCGAGACCATGATCCGCTCCGCGCCCGAGCAGTACCTGTGGATGCACCGCATCTGGAAGAGCCGACCGCGCCACGAGCGCGAGGGCCGGCCCTTTCCCCCCGTCCTGCGAGAGAAACTCCGCGCCCTCCCCTGGATGACAGAGGAGGAAGCCGCCCGGATCGAGGAACAATCGGCCCGGGACGCCGAGTTCCTGGCCCGCCACGGGCTGACACGCCTGCCCTGAACGGGGCTTTTTCGCTTGCGTCGGGGGGCGTCGCGTGATTGAATGGTTCCGTGGCCGCAACCCGCGCGGCGAGCGGCACGGATGAAGGACGGGCGGGACGGAAGGAGCGTTGGATGATGACCAGTACCCGGCATCGACTCGACGACGTGCGCGTGCTGATCGTGGACGACGATCGCGACGTGCTCGAGTCGATCGACGCGGCCTTCCGGGCCGAGGGCGCCCAGACGCTGCTCGCCTCGGACGGCAACAAGGCGGTGGACCTCTGCCGCGACGACCCGCCGGACCTCGTCGTGCTCGACATGATGCTGCCGGGACGATCGGGGTTCCTCGCGCTCGAACGCATCAAGGGGCGCGAGGACAGCCCGCTGGTCATCATGGTGACGGCCAACGAGGGCAAGCGCCACCAGGCCTACGCCGAGAGCCTGGGCGTGGACGGGTACCTGCTCAAGCCCGTGCCGCTCGAGAAACTGCTGGACGCGGCGGTCGCCCTCATCGACGCCCGGGACGCGGAGGAGGAGGACTGAACGCTCGCTCCGCACCGGGGGCGGTGGCGCGGGTAGAGTGGGCGTCGCCGCCGAACGGGGACGCACCCGGGGCGACGGGAGCGCAGCGGTGTCCACGCCTCGCATGGTGGTGCTGATGAACTCGAAGAGCGGCGCGCCGGGCGAGTCGGTGCCCCTGGGGCGGCGCGCCGAAATCGTGGACTCGCTCGGACGCTTCAACACGCACAGCGACGGCTCTGGCAAGGCGGTCGCCTTCGGCACGGACCGGCTCTACGGCCCGGGCTTCGTCGTCGAGATGCCCACGGGGCAGGACGAACTGGCGCAGGTCATGGTCTCGATCGGCGACGCCGACACGGCGTGGCCCGTGCTCTCGCGCATGTGCAAGACGCTCGGCTGGCGCATGGTCGATCCCGAATCGGGACGGTCGTTCTTCTGAGGAGCGAGCGGCGATGCCCACCTACGTCTACGAGATCACGGACGCGAAAGGCAACGGCACCGGACGCACGTTCGAGTGGGTGCAGCCGATGTCGGCGGCCGCGCTGACCAAGCACCCGGAGACTGGCGAGCCGGTGCGCCGCGTGCCGCAGGCGCCGATGATCGCGGGGAAGTGGTCCGGCGGGCCGGGGAAGGGCAAACTGAGCGACGCGAACCTCGACCGGCTGGGGTTCACGAAGTACCAGCGCTCCGGCGACGGCGTGTACGAGAAGCGCGCCGGCAAGGGGCCGCGGACGATCACGCGGGACTGATACGGATCGTGGGAGGTCCCTGCGCCTCGGGTGCCCCGCCTCTCCGAGGCGGCTCCACCCCTACCCGACCTTCGACTCGCGGCGATCGCGTGCGCACCGCTCCATCAGATCGACCAGCCCATCCGCGAGCGCATCCATGCCGAGTTCGGGCGCGAGCGATTCGGCCGCCCGGCGGGCGATCGCGAGCAAGCCCGGTTCGAGGGCGGCATCGATCGCGCCGCGCCAGCCTTGGGGCGTGGGGTCGTTCACCAGCGCGCCGGGGCGGTCGCCGGGCGCGAGCGCAACGAGTTCCGCCCCGGGGGCGTCCGCGCGCGCCAGCACCGGCCGCCCGGCGCGGATCGCGTCGCAGACGAATCGGCCGGTGGTGATGCCCGCGGGCGCGGCGAAGGGCGCGGCGGCGAGATCGGCGCCCGCCAGGAGCGCGTCCATGCGCGCCGTCGCGCCCACGAGCCGGACCCGGTCGGCCATCCCCGCCCGCTCGGCGGCACGGTGCAGGCGGTAGCCGCGGTAAGCGGGCGCAACGACCACCGGGCGCGACTCGGCGGCGGCCGCCCCGGAGAGGAACTCGTGCAGCCCCCCCCGGTCAAGGTGGATGCCGGAGAGCAGGATCACGCGATCGCGCTCGTGCAGGCCGAGCGTTCGCCGGGTGTGCGCGCGCAGGCGCGCGTCCCGCTCCTCCTCAGGGGGGGGCAGGCGGCTGGCGAAGCCCAGGCCCGTGCGCCCGTCGGGGAGAGGGCCGGCGGGCGCGTTCAGCGCGCCGCGCAGCGTGCCCGCGCGTGCCGCGGCGACCCCGGCGCGGCGCTCGGCGAGGGCCGCGTGCGCCAGCCACGGGCGGTCGGCGAGGTACGCCGCCATCGAGCCGGGGGACGACCGGCGCAGCAGCAGGTTCGCGCGCAAGGCGGCGATCGTGGGCGGGCCGAGCGGGATCCACAGGTCGCCGGGCGCGAAGTGCGTGAGCGAGACGCACGCCCGATCCTCGTGGCGGGCGCGCACCGCGCCGGCCCAGCGGGCGAAGCGAAGCGGGTGGGCGTGGCGTGCCGTGCGCCGCTCGTCGCGCACCAGCACACGCATCGGGGCGAAGTCGCCGGGGTCGTCCGCGCCGTCGCACGCGACGACGACGCCGTGCCCGCGGGCCTGGAGCGCGTGCGCAAGATCGACGGCCCACGCGGTCGGAGACCACGGGTGGCGCTCGGCGTAGTCGGCGAGAAGCAGGAGGTTCACGGGGAATGCCCCGGAGGGGGGGGGCGCCAGGGGAGCGCGAAGAACGTGAGCGCGCCGAGGACCGCGCTGGTCTGCGCGTTGATGTGGACGACATCGAACGCGCTGACGAGCAACAGGCCGACGAGGGCCCAGAACGGGCCGTCAGCGTAGCCGCGCGGCCCGTCGCCGGGCAGGCGCCGGGCCGCGCCGCGCAGGACGGCGGCGATGAAGGCGACGGCGATCGCCAGCCCCGGCAGGCCCCCCGTCGCCGCGACATGGAGCAGCGCGTTGTGGGCGTGGTCGTGGATCGAGCGAGTGGCGGGGTCGATGCCCCGCGAGCGGAGATGGTCCTCGACCCAGCGTCGGTACCCCCCCGAGCCGGTGCCCGCGAGCGGGTGTTCGGCAAACGCGGCGACGGCCCACCCCGCCATGGCGATCCGTGCGCCGGTGTCGGTGTTGTACTCCCCGTCGTGCAGGGCGGCAGTGATCTCGGCCCGCGCGACCGCCACGCGCTCGCGGAGCGATTGACCGCCGAGCGTCCACGCGGAAGCCGCCGCGACGGCGACGATCAGGACGGCGGCGGCGCACGCGACGATCGCGCCGCGCCAGTGCGCGGCGCGCCATCCCGCGGCGACGCCGACGAGCAGGATGAGGGCGGCGGAGGCGATCCACGCGCCGCGCGTGCCCGTCGCTGCCAGCCCGGCGATGGTGCAGAGGCACCCGAGGACGCCGAGGACGCGCCAGCGCCCCCGCCCCCAGACCGCCGCCGGCAGGTGCAGGCCGAGTGCGGCGGTCAGGATGGAGCCCCCGACGACCGGCATCCACCACCCCGAGTTGCGTCCGGGCAGCCGGTCGAACGTGAGCCACTCGACGCCGAGGGCGAGGCCGAGGGCGTGCATGACCTGGCCGAGTTGGCCCAGTGCGATGCCGAGCGCCATCGCGCCGAGCAGGAGCGACCGCCGCTGCGCGAGGGGCCACAAGCACACGATCGCCGCAAACCACCGGACGCTCGACGCCTGATCGAAGCCGAGCGACGGGTCCGGCGACCAGAGCAGCGAGAGCGCGGCCCACGCGCCCCACACGAGCAGGATGAGCATCGGCGGCTGGATGATGAGGCGAAGGAAGGTGGCCCAGTGGCGGTGGATGCGGATGAGGAACGCGGCCGCCAGCGGGATGCCCGCGAGTTGGGACGGGCTGATCGGCGCGCCGAGGAAGAGGCACCAGAGCGCCCCGATCAGCGTGTGGACGCGCAGGCCGAACGGGTCGATCGCCCGCTGGCGATCGAAGGCACGGACGGCCCAGGCGGGATCGATCCACGGGGCATCGAGCCAGCGGAGGAGTGCTCGCCGGGGGCGGACGCTGGAGACCATTCAGGCCCATCTTGGGGCCGGGCGGGCTGATCGGCAAGCCGGGCGGGGGGTCTGGGGGGATTCAGGGCAACCATCGGGGGTCGAAAGCGAACAATTGGGACGGGACGACAGTCCGATGGTGTAGGCTGGGGGTGGGACGCAAGGAGCGGCATCGATGGACGAAGTCCGGCGGGTCTTGGCGATGGCGGGGCGGCGGCTGTTCTTGGTTCGACTGCTGGCGGCGTTGACGGTGACGCTGTCGGCCGCGTTGGGGGCGGTGCTCCTGCTGCGCGTGGCGGACAAACTGGTCATCCTGGGGCTGCCGTGGCTGTGGGTGTTCGCGGCGGCGATCGGGTCGGCGGTGGCGCTCGCGCTGGTGTGGTGCGCGGTGCGGCCGCTCGGGAACCTCGCGGTCGCGCGGGTGGTGGACGAGAGCGCGGGGCTTCGCCAGACGCTGAGCACCGCGCTGTGCGTCGAGCGGAGCGACGACCCGTGGTCGCGGGCGGTGGTCGAGAGCGCGGGCGAGACGGCGCGGCGTGTGGTGGTGCGCGACGCGGTGCCGATTGCGGGGCCGCGCGGGTGGCCGACGCCCGCGGTGGTCGGGCTGGCGCTGGCCGTGGTCTGGTTCGTGATGCCGCAGTTCGACCTGCGCGGCGCGCTGGCGGCGGAGCGCGAGCGCGAGCAGAACGAGAAGGAGGTCGCGGAGGCGAAGGCGGATGAACTCCAGGCCGAGCAAAAGATCCGCGAGTTGCTCGCGAAGGCGAACCTGGGCGAGGGGCTGGGTGATGCGCTGGGCGACCGCGAGGCCGAGGTCGAGAAGCCGAAGACGGCCGAGGAAGTCCGGCGCGCGGCGATCCGCAAACTGACGAGCCTGACCGAGCGTCTGTCGGCCGAGCAGACCGGCGAGAAGGGGCAGAAACTCGACGCGCTCCAGGAGATGCTGCGGCAGTTGCGCACGCCCGGGCGCGGGCCGATGACGGAGATGTCGCGCGAACTGGCGAAGGGGAACTTCGACAAGGCTCGGCAGATGCTCGAAGAGATGGCGGAGAAGATGGGCGACGGGAGCATGTCGCCCGAGGAGCGCGAGCAACTGAAGGCCCAACTGGAGAACCTGGCCAAGCAGATGCAGCAACTCGCCGAGCAGAAGACCGCGCTCGAGCAGGCGCTGCGGCAGGCCGGCATGAGCGGGGAGCAGGCCAAGCAGGCCGCGACGAACCCCGAGGCGCTCCGGCAGGCGCTGGAGAACATGCAGAACCTCTCGCCCGAGCAGAAGCAGCAGTTGCAGCAGATGGCCGAGGCGGTGAGCAAGGCGTGCGAGTCGTGCAGCGGCATGGGCGAGGCGATGTCGAAGATGGCCCAGGGCATGGGCCAGGGCGGCATGAGCCAGGAGGGCATGGCGGGCATGGAGTCGCTGGCCGGCGCGCTCAGCGAGATGGAGATGCTGGCGCAGGAGATGGGCGGCGTGAACGCGGCGATGCAGGAGGCGATGGCGCAACTCAACAAACTCGGCCAGTCGCTGGGCGAGTGCGAGTGGGGCCAGTGCTCGGGCACCGGGATGGCGGGGATGACCGGGCAGTGGCGGCCGGGAGCGTCGATGGGGCAGGGCGGCGGCTCCGGCGGTCCCGGCCAGGGCAACGGCGACGGGCCGGAGGAAGCAGCCGCGGATTTCATGGTCAACCGAGTGAAGGCAAAGGTCCACACGACGGCGGGTCCGATCATCGGGTCGCGGCTGGTGGAGGGCGACTCGGTGAAGGGCGAGGCGCTGGCGGAGTTCGCCACGGCGGTGGAGGTCTCGTCGCAGGAGGCGGCCGAGGCGCTGCAGACCATGCAGGTGCCGCGTGAGTACCACGGCGCGGTGAAGCACTACTTCGGCACGCTCGAGGAGCGGGTGCGGGCGGAGCGTGCGAAGAAGGAGGCCAGCGGGGATGGCGGCAAGTAGGTCGTTCGTCCCGCGCCGTGCCGGTCTGTTCGTGCTGGTCGGGTTGGTGACGGGGCTGCCGATCGCGTGCTCGCGCGAGAGCGGTGAGAGCGCGGGCGACGGCTCGGTCGTGCTGTATTCGTCCGCCGACGACTTCGTGCTGCGCGAGATGGTCGAGGCGTTCGAGTCCGAGACCGGCGTGCGCGTGCGGCTGCTGGGCGATACCGAGGCGACCAAGACGACCGGCCTCGTGCAGCGGCTGCTCTCGGAGAAGGACAACCCGCGGGCGGACGTGTGGTGGTCCAGCGAGCCGTTCGGGACGATCCGGCTGGCGCGCGAGGGGCTGTTCGAGCCGGCGACGGACCTGCGGACGGGCGTCGAGGGCGGGTGGCCCGTGGTGGCGAGCGACGGGTCGTGGCACGGGTTCGCGTCGCGGGCGCGTGTGATCGCGTACCACACAGGACGGGTGAGCGAGCAGGACGCGCCGCGCACGCTGCGCGAGTTGACGGATGCGCGGTGGCGGGGTCGCATCGGCATCGCGCGGCCCGAGTTCGGCACGACGCGCGGGCACTTCGGCGCGCTGGTCGAGGCGTGCGGCGTCGAGGCCTTCGAGGCGTGGCTCACGGCTATGAAGGCCAACGGCGTGCGGCTCTACAGCGGGAACGCCTCGGCGGTGCGGGGCATCGCGGACGGCGAGATCGACGCCTGCCTCACCGACACCGACGACGTCTGGGTGGCGCAGCGCAACGGCTGGCCGGTCGGGCTTGTGTACGAGCGGCCGGATGCGCCGGGCGAGGAGGTCGAGGGCCTGCCCAGTTTCGGCCCGCTCCTGATGCCGAACACGGTCGCGCTCGTGCGCGGCGGGCCGGGGAGCGACGAGGCCCGTCGGCGTCTGGTCGAGTTCCTCCTGAGCGAGCGGGGCGAGCGCATCCTTGCCGAGAGCGACTCGGGCAACATCCCGCTCCGTCCGGGCCTCGCGGCGGCGTACCCCCGGTTCGAAGTGCCCTCGCCCTGGGTGGTGGACTACGAGGCCGTCGCCGACGCGGACGAAGTGACGATGAACGCCTGCCGGCGCGTGCTCGGGGGGGGGTGACGAGGCGGTCCGAGAAGCCCTGGCCGTTCGCGCGGTCGGGCGGATTGTGCCGGTGGGGCCGGCCCGATCGCCGGGGGCGAGTTCCGCGGGACGACCGGCGCATCACCGGGCTTCGGACGGTGTCCGATAGGTCGGGTGGATGGAAGCACAGGCGATCGGCTCGAGGCTCATGCCGTGGTTCAGGACGCGGCGGTCGATGCTGCTGGCGATTCTCGCCGTGCAGGCGGCGGTGATGTCGGCCGGGCTGGTGCTGACGTTCGTGCAGGTCCGTCACATAACGGCCAAAGCGCTGCAGCGCGTGGTCCTCGACACCAACGTCGGGTTCGCGGAGCGCTTCGCGCACGAACTGGAGCGGGTGAGCGACGACACGCTGGAGTACGGCTCCGAGGCGTGGCAGCGTGTGCAGGACCGGGTCGAGGCGCTCGAACTGCCGGGCGGCGGGTACGTCTGCCTGCTGGACGCCGACGGGTACGTGCTCTGCCACCCCGAGATGCGACGGAGCCCGACGCTGCGGCGGACCAACCTGTTCGACCGGCGCGTGACGCTGGCGGACGGCGATTCACTCCGGCTGGGCGGCGCTCCGCACGCCGAGACCCTCGCGGGCAGAATGAGCGTGCCCTTCGACGGGACGCACTACGTGGCGACGCGGCAGGTCCCGGGCCTCGGGGCGAGACTGATCGTGCACCAGCCCGAGTCCGGCATGGTGAGCCTGCTCTCCGCGGCGACCGTGCCGATCGTGCTCGGCGGCGCGCTGCGGATCGGGTTCGTGCTCGCGCTGACGGCGGCGTGCTCCGTCCTGATCATCCGGCGCTACGAGTGCCGTCTGGAGGGTGTGAACAAGGGACTCGAGGATGAGATCGAGCACCGGACGGCGCACGGGTTGGCGACGCGGAACGCCCTGATTTTCGGCCTGGCGAAACTGGCGGACTACCGCGACTACGACACGGGGCTGCACCTCGAGCGCATCCAGTCGTACAGCCGTGTGCTGGCGGAGCGTCTGCGGGGGCGGTGCCCCGAGATCGACGACGCGTGGATCGAGAACCTCGAGATCGCGTCGAGCATGCACGACATCGGGAAGGTGGGGCTGCCGGACGAGATCCTGCTCAAGCCAGGGCGCTTCACGCCCGCCGAGCGGAAGGTGATGGAGACGCACCCGGTGATCGGGGCGGACACGCTGATCGCGGTCCGGCGGCGCATGGGGGACGACGACCTGCTGAACATGAGCATCCAGGTCGCGCTCCAGCACCACGAGCGGTGGGACGGCGCGGGGTACCCGCTCGGGCTGGCGGGCGAGGACATCGCGCTGGCGGCGCGCATCGTCGCGCTGGCCGACTTCTACGACGCCGTGACCGCCAAGCGGGTCTACAAGGACGCGATGTCGCACGAGGAATGCACGCGGCTGATCGTCGAGGGGCGCGGCAGGCACTTCGACCCCATGGTGGTCGACGCCTTCCTCGCCTCTGTCGATGCCTTCAAGGAGATCAGGCGCGCGATGAACCCGCACCCCGACGAGTCCGAGGGCCGACCGGCGATCCGTCGCGCCGCGTGAGCGTCCCGCCGCCTGCCGGCGCCCGTCACGGGCAGCCGATGTTCCAGGTGTTGAGGAAGAAGAGGAAGTCGAGCGTGTTGGTCTCGCCGTCGTTGTTGAAGTCGGCGACGGGATCGCCGCCGGTGTAGCCGTTGAGGAACACGAGGAAGTCGATGGAGTTGACGAGGCCGTCGCCGTTGAGGTCGACGGGGCAGCGGGGCTTGATGCGGAAGATCTCGCCGCCGTTGAGATCGCAGATGTAGAGTTCGCCGCGCAGGTCCTCGCCGAACGACGAGACGGACGCGATGCCGCCCACGTCGGGGACGAGTTCCGCCTGTCGCTCGGTCAGGTCCGCGACCTGGCCGTTCTCGTAGCGGAGCGACCAGATGCGGTTGGAGCAGAAGTCGGCGAAGAAGTAGGCCCCGCGCAGGTGCGGCATGGTGGCGCCGCGGTAGACATAGCCGCCGGTGACGGAGCAGTTCCCGCCGGCGTGCGAGAATGCGTGGATGGGGAGCGTGAGGGACTCGTGGTTGCAGGTGCAGCCCGAGAGGCCGGTGCAGGCGAAGCCCTCCATGCACCGCCAGCCGTAGTTCTCGCCGCCCGTGCTGTCGGCGGGCTGGACGTTGATCTCCTCCCAGGCGTTCTGCCCGACGTCGGCGATCCAGAAGTCGCCGGTGTCGCGGTCGAAGGAGCACCGCCACGGGTTGCGCAGGCCGTAGGCCCAGATCTCGTCGTCGCCGTCGACGCCGACGAAGGGGTTGTCGGGAGGGATGGCGTAGTTCCTGTTGGGATCGGCGGGGAAGTCGTCGGCGTCAACGTCGATGCGGAGGGCCTTGCCGAGGAGGTTGTCGGTGATGTCCTGCGCGTTGCCGCCGGGGCTGTGGCCCGTGCCCTGGTCGTTCGCGCCCCCGCCGTCGCCGGTGGGAATGTAGAGGTAGCCGTCGGGTCCGAAGCCGATCCACCCGCCGTTGTGGTTGGTCTGGGGCTGGGAATAGGTGATGATCGGGAAGGCGGAATCCGGGTCGGCGACGTCGGGGTTGTCGGAGACCTTGTACTGGACCACCCACGACGCGTTCGTGCCGGAGGCGGTGTAGTTGACGTAGAAGAGGCCGTTGCTCGCGTAGTCGGGGTGGAAGGCGAGTCCGAGCAGGCCCTGCTCGCTGCCCGTGGCGACGCCGGTCACGGAAAGGAACGGCGTGGCGAGGAGCGTGTTGGTCGTGAGGTCGTAGATGCGCACACGCCCGGTGGAGCCGGAGCGCTGCTCGACGATGAAGATGCGCTTGGAGTCGCCCGGCGCGTGGGTGACGAGCACGGGGCGCGCCAGTCCCGTCGCGATCCGCTCCGACGTGAGCGTGAGTTGTGCGCTCGCCGTTCCGGCGCCGAGGCCGAGCGAGGCGAGTGCGATCAGGGCAGCGGGTGTGCGAGTGCGACGCATGATGAACCTCCCGGAATACCGGCCGGGGTGTGCGTCCCGGCCGCGTGAGTACGGATCGACCATCGATGGGGATGAACCCAGCCTCCGGGGCGATTGTCCTCGGGCGCGGGGCCTGATGCCAGCAAGAACCGGGCGAGAAATGCCGGTTTGGGGGTTCTCCCGTGGGGCATTGGCCAGAATCGGCCCTCCTACACTCCGCGCCGATGGGTACCGACGACCCGACACTCGACGCAACGGCTCCCGCGAGCGTCCCGGCCGCGCTGCCGGCGGACGCGCCGCGGGCGGTCGGGCCGTACCGGGTGCTGCAGGCGCTGGGCGAGGGCGGGTTCGGGGCGGTGTACCTGGCGGAGCAGCATGAGCCGGTGCGGCGTCGGGTCGCGCTGAAAGTGCTCAAGCCGGGGATGGACTCCAAGTCGGTGATCGCCCGGTTCGAGGCGGAGCGGCAGGCGCTCGCGCTGATGGACCACCCCGGCGTGGCCAAGGTCTACGACGCCGGAACGACGCCGGAGGGCAGGCCGTACTTCGCGATGGAGTACGTGCGCGGCGATCCGATCCACGTCTTCTGCGAGCACGAGCGGCTTGGTGTCGAGGAGCGCGTGCGCCTGATGATCCAGGTCTGCGAGGCGGTGCAGCACGCGCACATGAAGGGCGTGATCCACCGCGATCTCAAGCCGGGCAACGTGCTGGTGTCGCTGGTGGACGGGCGGCCCGCGCCGAAGGTGATCGACTTCGGCGTGGCGAAGGCGATATCGCAGCGGCTGACGGACTCGACCGTCTACACCGAGGTCGGGCAGTTGATCGGGACGCCCGAATACATGAGCCCCGAGCAGGCGCGCGGCGGGTCGGACGTGGACACGCGGGCCGACGTGTACTCGCTGGGTGCGATTCTCTACGAGTTGCTCACGGGCGAGCCTCCGCTGGACTCGGCGCGGCTGCGCGCGGGCGGATACGCGGGCGTGTCGCGGGCGATCGACGAGATGGAGCCGGTGCGACCGAGCGAGCGGCTCACGCGCGGGATGACCACCGCGCGCCCGCGGCTCGAGAGCGATCCGGCGACGGCTGCGCGGCGGCTGCGCGGCGAACTGGACTGGATCGTGATGCGGAGCCTGGAGAAGGACCGCTCCCGGCGCTACGACGGGGCGAGCGCGCTGGCGCGCGAACTGGAGCGGTACCTGCACGACGAGCCTGTGGAGGCCGGCCCGCCGACGGCCGCGTACAGGTTGGCGAAGTTCCTCCGCCGGCATCGGGGCGGCGTGCTGGCGGCGGCGGCGGTGGCGGCCGCGCTGCTGCTTGGCGTGGCGGGGACCACGGCTGGGTTCCTGTGGGCGTTGCGCGAGCGGGACGCCGCCCGCGAACTGGCGGCGTCGGAGGTCGAGGCCCGGGCGGAGTCCGACGCCGTCGTCGCGTTCCTGGGCGACATGCTCGCCTCGGTTGACCCGGAGGAACGGGGACGCGACGTGACCGTGCGCGACGTGCTCGACCAGGCGTCGCTGTCGCTCCCGGACCGCTTCGCCGACCGGCCTTCCATCGAGGCCCGGCTGCGGCACGTCATCGCCAACTCGTTCCGCGCCCTCGGGCGGCTCCCCGAGGCGGACGAGCACCTCACACGCGTCTACGAGATGCGACGCGCGACCCTCGGCGACGATCACGCGCAGACGCTGCGCGCGCTGGCGAACCTCGCCGGGCTGCGCGTGGAGCAGGGGCGATACGGCGACGCGGTGACGCTCGGCGAGCGCGCGGCCGAGGGGATGCGGCGGACCCTGGGCGACGACCACCGGATGACCCTCGGCGCGATGAACAACCTGGCGATGGCGCTGCGGCACACGGACCGACGCGCCGAGGCGGAGGCGATCCTGCGGCGCGTCCACGAAGGCCAGCGCCGCACGCTCGGCCCGACGCACCCGGAGACGCTCGGCTCGCTCACGAACCTGGCCGCGCTGCTCGACGACCTGCGCCGGCACTCGGAAGCCGTGGCGATCCTGGAGGAGGCCCTCGCGGCGTGGCGCACGGCCCACGGCGAGGACCACCCCGGTACGCTCCTCGCCGCGCACGAACTGGGCATGTCGCTGCTGGCGACGGGGCGCGTGCCGGAGGCGGAGCAACACCTGCGCCGCGTCGTCGCGGGCCGCGAGCGCGTGCTCGGCGAGGCGCACCCGGACACGCTGAAGGCGGCGTCAAACCTCGGGTTCGTGCTGTCACGGACGGAGCGGGTCGAGGAGGCGGAGTCGCTCTTCAGACGGAGCCTGTCGGCGTCGCGCCGTGTGCTGGGCGACGCGCACCCCGCGACGCTGACGATGGCCATGAACCTGCTCTCGTTGTACGAGGCGCTGGGGTGGCCCGAGAGGTCGCGGGCGGAGGTCGAACGCACGATGGAGGTGATGACGCGGTTCGCCGAGCGCGCGGACGCGAGCGCGCACGACCTGAACTCGTGCGCGTGGATGATGCTGACGGTCGAGCCGGAGAGCGCGCGGGACGCCGCGGTCGCGCTGCGGGCGGCGGAGCGGGCCTGCCTGGTCGAGCGCGGCACGGGGGGGGCGGACCTGTGGATGTACCTGGACACGCTGGCCAAGGCGAGGCACGCCACGGGGGACTCGGCCGGCGCGGCCGCGGCCCAGCGCGAGGCCGTCTCGCTCATCCCGCCGCACGGGGAGCGGTACCGGGGGGAGATGGAACAGCGGCTGGGGGAGTACGAGAGGGCAGGGGGCTGAGGCGGGCTTCGCTGGAGGGGGAAAAGTACGAAAGGAGGTTGCAAGAGGGGTACCCCGGGGTACCTTGCCGTGAACGGCTGCATCCGGGCGAGTGCTCCGGATCATGGCGGTTGCCGCTCGGCGTGGAGGTGGCGAATGGGGACATCGAAGAACAGGGCGGCTTCCAACGTTTGGCGGAGGCGGCAGGCGGGGGGGGTCGTGGCGTGGGTGGCTGTGGCCGTGCTCACGGTTGGGGTGGGAGTGGTTCGAGCGCAACCAAGCGAGAAGGTGCCTGCGTTCGAGGAGCCGAGGGTGTTCACTGGTGTTGTTTTGCGTCCCTATGGCGTGGCCTCGGCTGATTTCAATGCCGACGGATACCCCGATGTTGTGGTGGCGGTGAGGGGTGGGGAGTACGGGGGAGATTCCATCGGCTCGATTGTGATCTTCACGAATCTGGGTGTGGATGCCAACGACGCGTGGCTTGGGTTCGCGGAGCCCGTGCGGTACTGGCTGGACCTCGAGATCGAGACGAAGCCGTACCATCTGGTGGTCGGAAACATCGATCCGAGCAACGACCCGCTGGGGCTTCCCGACATCGTAGTTTCGGCGTTCGATTCCGATGAAGTCTTTGTGTTCCTGAACGATTGGACGGATCCAGGATCGTTCGGGTTGCCGGATCGCTACTCCTTGCCTTCGAACTTTGCGCCGCGCGGCATCGCGCTCGGTCGCTTCTGCGATACCGGGCTGTTCATCGACGTGGCACGCGGCAACGAGTTGGATATCCAACCTCTCAACTGCACAGGGTCGATGACGACGGTGCGGGCGGGGCAGGTGCTGGATATGGCGCACCTGAGCGTGAACGCGACGAACTTCGATCCGCCCGAGCGGACGTACACCTACACCTGGTACCTCTCGGACAACGAGTACATCACGACGGACGACACGCCGCTCACGACGCGGAGCACGGTGTGGGACCGCGGCGCGATGGGCGCGGCCACGTTCGTCAGCACGGGGGTGCTGATCCCCGCGAACACCCCCGCAGGAACGTACTGGATCGGTGTGATCTATGATGCGGGGACGGATGGTGTTCCGGAAAACAACGCCGCGACGACATGGGACGCCCACAGAACCACGGTCACCACGGTGGGTCTGCCCTGACCGCGTCGCGGCTCGTGCTGAGTGTCAGGAAGGGAGAAGAACGATGAAGCAAAGGCCGATTGTTGCATTGGCCATCGTTGGCTTCTGTTCAATCGCGTCGGCGGAGAACATCGCCACGTGGTCATGGCGGGTCGTGGACACGGCTGGGAACATCGGGTTCGTTGCGCCGGGAGAGTCGGCGCATCTCACGCTCTCTGTCGAGCTTGACCCGCCGCAGGCTGACAAGGGTGGTGGCTTTGCCAGTGCGACCTACGATGTCCGGGGTGATAGCGCCTGGAAAGACGGCATCATTAGCAGTTTTACGAATCTGCTGTGTCCTTTTTCTTGCGGCGATGTTCAGTCCAACAATGACATCGTCGCGGTCTGGAACTATCAAGCGCCCTCGTTCTTCAACCCTTTCTTCAACGCCGACAATCCCATCGAACTCATTGTCGTTCGCTGGACTCCGAACAGCTACGACGGGCAGACGGTGACGCTTGACAATGGAGCGCCTCTCACGTACGTGTACACGGACGAGTTTGGCACGACGGTCACCTATGCCGGTGCAGGCGGGTTCGGGAGCTTCGTGGTCGTGCCGTCGCCGGGCGGGCTGGCGGCGCTTGTGGGCGGAGCGGTCGTGGCAGCAGCTGTTCGACGCCGCCGTGGATGAGCGGTGCAGCCTCCGCTCCGAGCGCCGGCAGCGCCGTCACGCCACGGTGATGGACTCGTCGAGGTAGACGTCCTGGATGGCGTTGAGGAGTTTCACGCCGTCCTTCATGGGGCGTTGGAAGGCTTTGCGCCCCGAGATCAGGCCCATGCCGCCTGCGCGTTTGTTGATGACGGCGGTGCGGACGGCGTCGGCGAGGTCGCTGGCGCCCTTGCTGTCGCCGCCGGAGTTGATGAGGGGGATGCGCCCCATGTAGTTGTTGATGACCTGGTAGCGGCAGAGGTCGATGGGGTGCCCGCCGCGGCCGGACTCGTCTGAGCCGCTGAGTTTGGTGTAGACCTCCTTGCGGAACTTGCCGTAGGAGGAATCGCCGGTGTTCAGGGCCGCGTAGCCGCCGTTGTTGGTGGGGAGTTTCTGCTTGATGATGTCGGCCTGGATGGTCGCGCCGAGGTGGTTGGCCTGGCCGGTGAGGTCGGCGGCGGCGTGGTAATCGGTGGAGCCGACCTTGAAGGCGGGGTTGCGGGTGTAGCACCACAGCACGGTGACGAGGCCGTAGTCGTGCGCCTCGGCGAACATGTCGGCGACGTACTGGATCTGCTCGCCGGACTCGGGCGAGCCGAAGTAGATGGTCGCGCCGACGGCGACGGCCCCCATCTCGAAGCACTGGCGGATGGTGCCGAAGGGGATCTGGTTGGCCTGGTTGGGGTAGGTGAGCAGTTCGTTGTGGTTGAACTTGACGAGGAAGGGGATCTTGTGGGCGTACTTGCGGGCGACCGCGCCGAGCACGCCGTAGGTGCTGGCGACGGCGTTGCACCCGCCCTCGATGGCGAGTCGGACGATGTTCTCGGGGTCGAAGTACTCGGGGTTGGGGGCGAAGGACGCGCCGGCCGAGTGCTCGACGCTCTGGTCAACGGGAAGGATCGAGACGAAGCCGGTGCCGGCGAGGCGGCCTGTGTTCAGGATGAGCGAGTAGTTGCGGAGCGTGGCGGGCTTGCGGTCGGTGTGGACGACGACGCGGTCGATGAAGTCCGGCCCCGGCAGGTGCAGCGAGGAGGCGGGGATGGTGTTGCAGCGGTGGTTGAGCAGGCTGTCGGCGTCGGGGCCGAGCAGCGAACGGAAGTCGGTGGCCGGAGTCGCGGCGAGTGTGGTCATGTCTGGCTCCTCGTTCTCGGGCGATCATAGCCGTGGAGCCTGCGGAGCCGGGGCCGTTGCGCGGGGCTAGCAGCCCGTTGAAAAACCCGCCAGAATAGCGCAACCTCTGACTCGGCGGCGCGTATCGGTTCGGGGGAGTCACGGGAGGGCGTGCCGATGGCGATGGGCAAGAGGATGGCCGAGCGGCAGGAGG
>Ga0226835_1000145_pt1 | contig 125627 bp, 106 predicted proteins | sample LAC_MetaG_1_FD_163627 | JGI IMG/M metagenome (GOLD analysis project Ga0226835, IMG submission 163627) | Anaerobic ammonium oxidizing microbial communities from anammox membrane bioreactor (MBR) in UC Berkley, California, United States -... | ecosystem: Engineered > Bioreactor > Anaerobic >... | reverse complement strand
GCGGCGGACACCCTCGCCGGCCTCGCCCGCGCCGCGGGAGAGGCGTTCCGGGACGTCACGCCGCTGGAGTGCGCCAACTACTTCACGGCGACGGGATACACGGATAAATGATGCAAGATGCTCTAGGCCGCGTGTCGGCATCGCGACAGAGCAAGCCCCCCGTGCCGAGCGCGGGGGGCTATTCATGTGTCCTGCGCACGGAATCTGGAGCAGGTTGACACCGTCATGGACGGCGTCGATCAGCGCTGGCCGCGTTCCAGTTTCAAGGGCGGATCGAGGACAACGACGGCCTTGTCGCCGAGCGAGAAGGCCGAGAGGTCCACACCCTGGTCGCAGAGGAACAGAAGCGTGAGTTTCTGGTCGGGTCGGCTGGCGGAGATCATGACGCGGTTCTCCTGGAGTTCGGAGAGGCCGCGGACGGGCTTGCCCGGCGTGTAGCGGATGAAGACGAGCTCCTGATCCTCGTAGAAGAACCCGACGGCGGGATACCTGGTGCCGTTGGCGTCCACCAGGTAGGGCGGGTCGTCGCGTCCCGCAGCGGCAGCGGCGGGTGAGAGCACGCTCGCGGGCCGTCCGCGTCCGACGTCCACCTGCACCATGACCGTGCCGCGGTTGACCTCGAAGGTGCGGACCTGCAAGGAGCGATCGATCCCGACTCCGCCCTGCAGTTCCGAGGGGGCGAACTTCTCTTCGCCTCCGAGGATGCCGTTGCCCTCGCCGAGTTCGAGGCCCTTTTCCCGCCCCTTTTGGATGACGTAGCGTCCGACGAGCGTGTTGGTGTCCATGATGCCCGCGGCGCGAGTCGCCTCGTCGCTCTGGCGTCCCGTGCCGATGGTCGTGGCCATCGAGCGGTCGAGCGGGCCGCCGCCGCCGCCGGTCTTGAGGATGGAGCCGGAGGGGATGTCGCGGTCGCGGTCCGCGGCGGTGCGGTAGGTGGCGACGTTGCCGCCGGTCAGTTCGCGGCGGATGTTGCGGACATACACGGCGATCGGCTCGTAGCCGGGCGGCACGACGAACTCGAAGCCCATCGGTTCGAGGGCCGCGCCGGCCGAGGCGATGAAGACCTCGGTGTCGAAGCGGAAGCGCCCGAAGGCGATGTCGCCCGGGGCGGCCTTGGCGACGACGCCGACGGGGTGGATGTTGATGCGGTCGCCGGTCTGCGCGTGCTCGGCGACAATCCAGATCTGGCCCTCGCCCATGACGACCTGGCCGTGCTTCTCCTTGATGCCGGGCTTGAAGTCGATGACGATGCCCTCGATGCGCGAGCCGGACGGGTAGGGATTGCCGTCGAGCATCCTGGCTTCGTGCGGGCGCACGCCCCACGAGTCGCGGAGCAGCTCGGTGACGCCGACGCCCTCGCCGCCGACGCGATACCGGCGGATGACCTCGAACTCGGCGGGTCGGGCGTAGTTCTTCGCGCGTCCCTGACGGTCGGTGAGGCGCATGACGGCGGCGGTGTGCGAGACGTCCGGGTACCACCTCGCCAGCGGCTGGCCTGTGCGGAAGGCGGTCTCCGAGAGGTGGCCGTAGAGTCCGCCGACGATGCGATCGACCGGGACGATCAGGCCGCCGGCGCGCTGGAGGCTCTCGCCCTGGTACCGGATTGGTTGGTAGCCGAGGAAGTCGGAGGACATGCGCATGGTGCCGAGGGCGATGACGACGATGCCGGCGGTGATGACGCCGGAGACCGCGCCGCACGCAGCGCCGCCGACGTAGGAGACGGTGGACTGGGTCTGCACGTTCGCGGGGATGAGTTTGTCGACGCCGAGGCGGAGGAGAGCGAGCGAGACGGCGAAGGGGATCACCAGGCCCCAGGCCCAGGCAGTGCCGAGGACGAACGCGGTGAACTTCCGGTCCTCGGGGCCTTTGGCAAGGATGAGGTGCGAGGCCGGCTCCCAGAGGGCGAAGGCGATGGCGCCGGCGATGATGACGCAGACCATGTGGATGAGCGCGGAGAAGAAGCCGCGGGTCATCCAGATGTAGCCCAGGAGGCCGATGACGGCGATGGCGAGAAGACTCATGAACATGGGTCAGGCTCCTGCGGGCTGGGCGGCATCGGCGGGCGGCCGGTGTTCCTGCTGAGGCTTGGCCTCGGTGGTGACGCGGACCACCTCCTCGACGCTGGTGATGCCGTCGATAGCCTTGCGGAGAGCGGCCTGCTGGATAGTGGGGAGTTGCTTCTTGCGGAGTTCGGCGCGAAGACCGGCGAGGTTGTTGCTCTTGATGAGGTCGCGTTCGGCGTCGCCGAGTTTGTAGACCTCGAAGAGGCCTTCCTGCCCGACGTACCCGACGCCCCGGCAGACGGGGCAGGTCTCGGGCTTGTTCTTGATGAGGACCTGGCCGCCCTTCTTGAAGAGTTGCTTCACCTTGTCCGCGGGCAGGCCGAGTTTTTTGAGCATGTCCGCGGATGGCTGGTAGGCGACGCGGCAGTTGATGCAGAGTTTGCGGCAGAGGCGGACGGCGACGACGCCGTGCAGGCAGCCCGCGGCGGCGGCCGGGTCGCCCACGGCCTTCATCCAGAGTTGGATGGCCGGGAGCGCGCCGTTGGCACGGAGCAGCACGTAGGTTCGGGTGCGATCCTGGTCGGCGCGGGTGATTTCCTTCGCGGTGAGCGCGTCGGGCAGTTCGGTGATGCTCACGACGTCGGGGTCGCGGCGCATGATCGAGCGCACGAGCGTGGAGAACTCCTGCCCCTCCTTGGTCGGGTCGAAGGTGTTCTGGCGCACGCCCTCGATGACGCCCTGCGTCTCGACCTCGAGCGTCTGCACGTTGGTCGTGTAGGCGTCGTGCATGCGGGTGAGGGAATAGACGAGCGTGGTGCCCCCGCCGTCGGGCATGGCGGCGACGAGGATGACGCCCTTGCTCTCCTCGACGATGGCGCGCAGTTCCTCGGCCTGCTGGTCGAGCAGGCCCAGTTCGTCGGCCTTGCGCCGGACGGCCTTCTCCGGGTCGAAGAGCAGGTTCAGCGTCAGGCCCCCCTGCCCGCCCGCGGTGCGCACGCGGAGTTTGTGCTTCTCCTCCTCGCGGTCGTAGGAGCAGTGGCCGGTCTGCTTGCGTCGCCGGTCGTTGACGTCGAGTCCGGCGGCGCTCTTCCAAAAGTCGATGATCTTCACGGCGTCGGCGGCGGGGGTGGTGCCGCCCGCGGTGCGCACGCCGTCCACGAGGAAGACGTTCACGTAACTTCCGTCGCGTCCGGGCGCGAGGTCGATCTCGGAAGCCCGGGCTTCGCGGGCGCGGAGGATGACCTGCTCGGCCGCGACGCGGACCTCGAACTCGGGCGACTCGGCGGCGGGCACGGGGATCGGCTTGCCGTCGGGGAGGCGAACGATGATCTCGGAGGAGCCGATCTGCTTGGTCTCCTTCTTGGCGCGCCGGGCCTCGGCCATCTTCGAGAAGTCGAGGCGGAGGCGGTGCTGCTCGGGCACGCGCTCGTCCTTGTTGGTCATCAGCGGGAAGACCGCGACGCTGATGCCGAGCACGACGATCTCGAGAAAGAGGCCCAGCCAGAACGCCAACTCGCTCTTCATCGGGATCACGAGGGCGACGAGGATGGCGAGCGCCCCGAGGCAGAGGTGGACGGCCGCCCACTTCTCACGCCCGAGGTGGAAGCGAGCGGCGTGCTTGTCGTAGACGGACGAGATGAGCCACGCCCAGAGAATGAACGGCAGGAGGAGGAGGATGGGCTTCCATGGGGAGACGAGCAGGTAGGCCTGCTGCGCGAGGAGGATCGCGTGCGTGCCGGGGGCGTCCGGTGCGCCGAACGCCGCGAGGTAGTCGGTTGGTGCGCTCACCGCTGGAGGTTCCTTCGGGTGGAGGCCCGGCGTGCGGCGCGCGGGCCGTGGTGCCGGGCGGCTAGCCGAGTTTCTTCAGCCGCATCATCAGTTCGTCAACGTTCGGCGAGGCGTCGATGGCGACGCGCATGTGGATGTACTCTTTCTCGACGAGATCGACGAGGGACTGGTTGAAGTCCACCATGCCGCGCTGGCGAGCCTCGATCGAGTTCAGGTACTCGCGCAGTTCGCCCTCGCGCCCCTCCAGGATGAACTTCTGCACCACCGCGTCGTTGATGAGGATCTCGATCGCGGGGATGCGGTGGATGTTCTCGTGGAGCGTCGGCAGGAGTTTCTGGTAGACGAAGGCTCGCATCTGGTAGGCGAGGATCTTGCGGATGCCCTCGACCTCGTCCTGCTCGAACAGGCCGTAGATGCGGCTGAAGGTCTGGGTCGTCGAACTCGCGTGGATCGTTCCGTAGACGAGGTGGCCGGTCTCGGCGGCCATGAGGGCGGCCTCGAAGGTCTCGGCGTCGCGCATCTCGCCGATCAGCACGATGTCCGGGTTCTCGCGCACCAGGGCGCGAAGGGCGATCTTGAAGTCCAGCACGTCGATCCCGATCTCGCGCTGGTTGATCGTGGCGACCTTATCGGAGAACAGGTACTCGATCGGGTCCTCGATTGTCACGATGTGCACCGGCTTGCGCTGGTTCACATAGTCGAGCATCGAGGCGATGGTCGTGGACTTGCCCGACCCCGTCACGCCGCAGAGCAGCACCAGGCCCTGCGGCTGGAGCGCGATCTGGCCCATGACGGCGGGCAGGTGCAGGCCCTCGAAGGGGAGGATGTTGCTGGTGATGCGCCGGGCGGCGATGGAGAGTCGCCCGCGAGCCATGAACAGGTTGACTCGGAACCGGCAGGTCTCGTCGTAGTCGTAGGCGAAGTCCACCGAGCCGAACCGGTGCAGGTCCTCGAGCTGCTCCTCGGTGAGGATGGCCCGGGCGATCCTCCAGAACTCGTCCTCGTCAACGAGCGGCGTGTCGAGCGCCTTGAGCGCGCCGCGCAGGCGGATCTTGGGCTGCTGGCCCGTCTTCATGATGAGGTCGGATGCCTCGAACTTGATCGTCGCCTGCAGAAACTTGCCCCAGCGAGTAGCATGGGGGTCGGACTTCTTCTTCACGGGCAGGGCGACGTGCCCCACGTGCGATGCGTCGGTCTGGGCGTCCGTCTGGACGGTCATGGGCGTTCGCTCCTCCGGCACCCCGCGTCAGGGGGAGCCTGTAGATTAGCCGTTGGCGCGGCCTGCGGCGACGGGGAAGGCGCGCGAAAACCGCCCGCGGCGGCTCGCGCCCGAAGCCGGTTCGCGTGCGGGGTGGGGGTGGTTCCCCGGTCTTCGCGCGTGAAAGCGGCCCATCCCGGAATGGGCTGGGCCGCGGGGGCAACCGTCGGAACCATCGGCATCACTCCGCGCCGACGGGGGTTTCGAGCGTCTCGCCGTTGGCCCCCTCGTCGCCTTCCTCGGGGGCGTCCGGCGATTCCTCCTCGGGCCGATTGCCGAGAAATCCGGCTTCCAGCGTCAGGCGGATCTTCTCCATGGCCTTGTTCTGGATCTGGCGGACGCGCTCCTTGGTGACGCCGATGATCTGCCCGACCTGCTCGAGCGTCATGGGCTTCTCGCCGTCGCCGGACTCGAGCCCGAAGCGGTGCTCGATGACCGTGCGCTCGACGTCGGTCAGGTCGGCGCGGTTCTCGACCACGATCCGCTTGACCTCCTCGGCGGCGTCCTTCTCGAAGTTCTCGCGCTTGGCCTCGACGAAGTTGGAACGCTCCAGTTTGGGATCGAAGTCGGTGGGGAAGCGCTGGCGATACTTCGAGAGTTTCATCCCCTGGCGGCTGAAGGCCTTGAGGATCGCGCGGCAGGCGTAGGTCGAGAACTTGTAGCCCCGGCCGGCGTCGAACTTGTCCACGGCGCGCAGCAGCGCCATGTTGCCCTCGCTGACGAGGTCGGCGAAATCCACCTCGCTCATGCGGGTGCGCTTCGCCATCGCCAGCACCAGCGCGAGGTTCGTCTCCGCGATCTGCTCGCGGATGCGGTCGGCCTTGCGGTGCCACGCGAGGACTTCCACCGCCTGCTCGGGCGTGGGCTGACGAGCGGGGCTTGACCAGATCTCCTGCTGGAGTTTCCAGACGCGGTAGCGCGCGTAGTTGAACTGGTGGAAGAGCACCCGCTCCTCCGCTCCCGTGAGGATGACCTGCTGCGCGCTCTTCACGGTGCGCCCGCGCGCGGACGAGATGTCGTCCATCACCGGGTGGTACCAGGAGGTGTCCGGCTTCTGGATGTCGGGCGCCTCGTCGTAGATCTTGGTGTCGGCGTCCGCCTCGTAGAAGACGGGGCTGTCGATGAAGTCCTGCTCGTGCGTGAGCAGGTGCTTGAGCAGCCGCTCGTCCTCGACGCTCAGGCGGCGGGTGGCCGCGGCCTTCCCCTCGGCCCGGCCCTGGGCGGGCGCAGCGACACCGACGCGGTGGCGGCGACGCACCTGCTCAAGAGGACTCAGCTTCCTGCCTGTGACATTCCTCATCTTCGTACCCTTCGCCCGGTCAGCCCGGACGGATCAACCTGTGCTCCCACCCGTTACCGCCCGGCCTCCGGCCGCGCGGGCCTCTACCCTTTCCCCGGCGGCACCGGCCGCCGTGGCATCCCACGAACCGGGCGTCCCGACGCCCGGTGATTTCTCGGGGCTGCCCCCACGCCCCGTGCCACCGAACCGGGTCATCGCGCCCGGTCGCATTTCTTACGGCCTCGCGGGCCGATTGTTCCACCCCAGCGTTTAGAATCGATCAAAACAAAGCCGTACAAGCCGCGCCTCCGCCTTGCCGGCGCACCTCCAAGCCAGCCGGAGCACCCGCCCCCGCCAGACCACCAGATTCCGTTCGCGTGGCAACAGACCCTCGGCTGACCGAACGAGCATCCCTGCCGCTCGACACACCGGCCGAGAGGACTTCCAGTGTACCTAGAATCGGCGCGAACACAAGTGGGGGCATCGATTTTCGGCTCACGCCGATCGTTCGGCATGTGTTCGGTATCTGGATGGCATTCAACCCCGGGAGGATGACATGGCTTTCACGCTGCCCGACCTGCCCTACTCGCGCGATGCGCTCGAGCCGAACATCGATGCGCGCACGATGGAGATTCACCACGGCAAGCACCACGCGGCGTACGTCGCGAACGCGAACAAGGCGCTCGAGGGCACGGCGCTGGCGGGCGTGAGCGACCCGTGGGAGATCTGCCGCAGGCTGCGCGAGGTGCCCGAGGACCGTCGCACAGCGGCGCGCAACAACGCCGGCGGGCACGCGAACCACTCGCTCTTCTGGCAGGTGATGGCGCCAGCGGGCAAGGGTGGGGGGGGGACGCCGGGCGGAGCGTTGGGCGACGCGATCGTGTCCGCCTTCGGCTCGTTCGACGCGTTCAAGGAGAAGTTCGCGGCCGCCGCGGCGACGCGGTTCGGCTCCGGCTGGGCCTGGCTCTGCATCGAACAAGGCGGCAAACTGACCGTCTGCTCGACCGCGAACCAGGACAATCCGGCGATGAAGGACGCGATCGGCGACGCGGCCGGCTGCGGCGGCACGCCGATCCTGGGCGTCGATGTCTGGGAGCACGCCTACTACCTGCACTATCAGAACCGCCGCCCGGACTACGTCGCTGCGTGGTGGCACGTCGTGAACTGGCCGAAGGTCGGCGAGTTGTACGAGAAAGCGCGGGGCTGACCGCTACGCGATGGGCGAGAACTCCGCGCCCTCCATCACGTCGAAACTGACGAACTGGCCCTCGCGGAAGTCGGCCGCTTGCTGGCGCGGGTCGGTCGGGCGGCAGTGGATCGGCACGCCCGCGTTCACCACGATCTCGTTGGTCGGCGTCTCGACGGCTACGATCACGCCCTGCACGCGGCGCGGCCGCCCGGCGACCGGTTCCACGTACCGCCCGCCCGTGCCCACCTCGTCGATGCGCTTGGCGCGGGCGTGGATCGTCCCGACGATGCGCTTGCCCGGCTGCGTGGCGATCGCGCTCTTCGGGATGAGATGAAGTTCGTAGCGCGTGTTCGGAAACGCCACGACCGCGAAGGCGGGCTTGGTGGCCGTCTCGGGCCGCAGTTCGAGCAGCGTGCCGCGGGTGTGGCGGGGGTCGATCTTCGTCGTGGGGGCGGGGTGGATCATGGCGGGGGAGGGTACCGGGGACAATGGACAGTAGACAGTGGACATTCAGAGGCGGCGTGCCGTGGTCAGGCTTCGAGGAAGTTGCGCAGGAGGGTGGGCCCTTCGTCGGTGAGGAAACTCTCAGGGTGGAACTGGACGCCCTCGAGTGGCGGGCCGTCGCCGCCCCACACGCGCCGAAGTCCCATGACGATGTGTTGGGGCGTGCCGTCGGGGCCGGTGGGGTCCTCGGTCCAGGCGGAGACCTCCCAGCCGGGAGCGGGGGTCTCGTCGGCCCGGACGATCAGGGAGTGGTAGCGCGTGGCGACGAAGGGGTTGCTCAGGCCGTGGAAGACGCCGCGGCCGTCGTGGTGGACGAGGCTGGTTTTGCCGTGCATCTGGAGGGAGTGACGAACGACGGCCATGCCGTGCATCGCGCCCAGGCACTGGTGCCCGAGGCAGACGCCGAGGATGGGGATGCGCCCGGCGTAGTGGCGGATCATGTCGGCGGAGACGCCGGCCTCGTCGGGCGTGCCCGGGCCGGGCGAGATGATGAGTCGGTCCGGGCCGCGGCCGTGGTCGAGGGCGTCGGCCTGCTCAGGGGTGATCTTGTCGTTTCGCGCTACGACGAGGTCGCGCCCGAGGACGAGCGCCGGGTTGAGTTCGCCGAGGCGCTGGACGAGGTTCCAGGTGAAGGAGTCGTAGTTGTCGATGAGCAGGATCATGGGCGCGGAATCGTAGGCGTTTGCGGTCTCGCTACACGATCGCGGCAGCGGCCTTGCATGTCACCGTGCTCATAGTCCTGATGGAGTCTGTGAACAATGGTGGCACGGGCGTCTCGCCTGTGCGTTTCCCTTTCAGGAACGCCACGACACGACGCCAGGAGTCGATGCGTCTGAGATTCCTGATGTCTGCTCGCTCGTTGCGGATCGCGGCGTGCAGACGGTGGGGGTCACGGCGCGATTCGGTGGGCGAGGCACAGGCGAGACGCCTGTGCCACCGCGCGACGCAACACTTCACGCCGCTTCGCCGTTGGCCCGGCTTTCGGGGCGGGTGCCGGCGATGCCGTCGCGGGTGACGTAGAAGAAGTCGCTGGTGATGGGGTAGGGGAGTCGGCGGTAGTCCTGGGAGACGCGGCCGCCGACGCGGTCGACGAACTCGCGGGGGTCGCGGGAGAGGGCGATGAACATGTCGCGTGCGGGGGTGGCGACGAGGAAGTCCCCGCCGAGTTGGGGGGCGAGGCGCTCGTAGAGGCCGCCGAGGAGCAGGCGTGCGGCGTCGTAGCCGTCCTGCTCGGAGACGATGGCCGCGCGACCGCCTTCCTTGGACTCGATGAACTGGACTTCGAGTTCGGTGGTGTAGTGCTGGAGGTTGGCGCGGGCGATCTGCTCGACCTCGTCGATGTCCAGTCCCCAGCGGAGGGTCTGTTCGGTGGTGATGCTGACGGTCATCTGCGGCAGGTCGGTCACGAAGACGATCACGGTGCCGTTGACGAACGGGACGTGGGCGACCATGTTCCGGTCGAGGTGGTTGAAGATGGACTCGGGCTGGATGCGGGGCATGATGCGCGGGCGTGCGAAGTCGAGCGTCATGGTGACGGCGTTGACGGCGTCCTCGGCGAAGAGTTGCTCGAGGTAGTGGCGGACGATCTCGTCGCCGCGGCCGGGTTCGGTGGCGACCATGCGGAAGACATTCTCGAGGTCGAGGCGCCGGCCGTTGACGAGGATCTCGCGCGGGCCTGAGAGCTGGATCTTCACGCCCGGGTGGATCTCGCGGAGCAGGGTCGCGACCCTCTCGGCGAAGGCTTCGGGTTCACGCGGCATGCCGGCCATGGCATTCTCCTTGCCGCGACGGGTTCTGCCCGATCGTCGTCTCCCCACGACACGCCACCCGCGGCCGGACAGGCCGCACGACCGGGCAGGCCGTTCGCGATGGCTGTATCGTCCATTCCACCTCCAGTTTGCACGCGCCCGGGCGATCAGCCCACCAAAGGGGCGGCACAATCCGCACAACCGTCGGGTGGAGCGGCCCGCCGCTGACGACCGCGAGGCGGGGTTGATCGGGTCGGAGGGGGGTCGGCGGGGGTCGTGGCAGGGTTGGGGGCTTTCGGCTAGACTTGGGGCCGCCATACGGCGCCGGGGCTCGACCGGGCGGTCGGGCCGGGGGTTTGCGCCGCCGGAGAGTGCACGCGTGACCGAACAAGAGATCGAAGCGAAAGTGATCGAGATCGTCGCCGAGCAGTTGGGCGCGGACAAGTCGAAGATCACGCGCGAGACGAGCTTCGTGGAAGACCTGAGCGCGGACAGTCTCGACACGGTCGAACTGGTCATGGAGTTCGAGGACGAGTTCGAAACCTCGATCCCCGACGACCAGGCCGAGAAGATCAAGACCGTGGGCGAGGCGATCGACTTCATCAAGCAGGCGCACGGGATCGAGTGAGGCTCGCGCGGCGCGAGCCTCTCGGGTTGCCCGCGCGCCCGCCGGGGCGGCCCGGTGAGCCACGGGACCGATGAACGCGATGCCAAGCCGAAGCGCAGACACACCGCGGATCGTGATCACGGGGTTCGGGGCCGTCACGAACCTGGGCGCGGACGCCGCGTCCACCTGGGCCGGCATGCGCGAGGGGCGGAGCGGCGTCAGCCGGATCGTGGGCGAGGAGTTCGCGCCCTACGAGGCCAAGTGGGCGGTGAAGATCGCCGGGCAGGTGAAGAGTTGGGATCCGACGGGCGTGCTCGACGCCCGCGAAGTCAAGCGGCTCGACCGCTGCACGGTCTTCGGGCTTGCGGCGGCGGAGGAGGCCGTGCGACACTCCGGCATCGACTTCTCCCACGAGAACGGCGACCGCTGCGGCATCGTGATCGGCTCGGGCGTCGGCGGGATCGGCACGATCGAGGAGGGGCTGCACACGCTGGTCGAGCGCGGGCCGGACCGCCTCAGCCCCTTCACCGTGCCGAAACTCATGGTGAACGCCGTGGCCGGGAACGCCTCGATCCGCTACGGGCTTCGCGGCCCTGCGTCGGCGCACGCGACGGCGTGCGCGAGTTCGGGGCACGCGATGGGCGACGCGGTGCGCTACATGCGTGCGGGCCTGGCGGACGTGATGCTCACCGGGGGGTCGGAGGCCGCGGTGACGCCGCTGTGCATCGGGGCGTTCATGACGATGCGGGCGCTCTCGACGCGCAACGACGAGCCGGAGCGTGCCAGCCGTCCCTTCGACGCCGGTCGCGACGGGTTCGTGCTGGCCGAGGGCGGGGCGATGTTCGTCCTGGAGACCGAGGAGCACGCGAAGCGTCGCGGGGCGACCATCCATGCCGAGGTCGTCGGCTTCGGCAACAGTTCCGACGCGAGCCACATCACCGCGCCGGACGCCGAGGGCAGCGGGGCGGGCCGGTCGATGCGCTGGGCGCTCGAGGACGCCGGGATCGGCCCTGACGCCATCGACTATGTGAACGCCCACGGCACCTCCACGCCCCTGGGCGACAAGGCGGAGGTCGCCGCCGTGCTCAAGGTGTTCGGCGACCACGCGCGACGCTCCGCGGGCGGGCGGCTGTTGATGAGTTCCACCAAGTCCATGCACGGCCACTGCCTCGGCGCCTCCGGGGCGGTCGAGACCATCGCGTGCATCCACGCGGTGCGCGACGGCGTGGTGGCGCCGACGATCAACCTGGACCGGCCGGACGAGTCGTTCGACGTGGACCTGGTGGCGCACGAAGCGCGGGAGCGTCGCGTGCGGTACGCCATGAACAACACGTTCGGGTTCGGCGGGCACAACGTGACGCTGATCGTGGGTCGGTACGAGGGCTGAGGGTGGCACGCCGGTTGCGAGCCGTTCCGTCGCGGGGTGTCCGTGCGCACGGATTGCGCCCGCGGGGTTCAAGGGAGCGTGTGAGACCGCCGATGAGCGCAACGATGAACGGAGCAGACCTGCGGACGATCCTGACGCTCGAAGTCCCCGTGATTGTCCGGTTGGGCGAGCGGCAATCGTCGATGCGCGAGGTGCTGGCGCTGGTGCCGGGAGCGATCATCGAACTCGACAAGCGGGCCGACCACGAACTCGAACTGCTGGTCAACAACCGCGTGATCGGGTCTGGCACGGCCGTGAAAGTCGGGGAGAACTTCGGGCTGCGCGTGTCGCGGGTCGGGCTGGCGGTGGAGCGGCTCGACGCCGCGCTGCAACCGACCGTCGCCGACGGCCCGCCCGGCCAAGCGGAAACGCCCCCCGCGCAGGCCGCGTGACCGATCGCTCGTTCGTGATCGAGGGCGGCGCTCAGGCGGCCAGGTCGCGCAGGAAGCGTGCGACGCTCTCGGTCTCGTCGTTGGGCGTCGGCTCCAGCCCGAGCGCGCTCCTGAGGGAGTCGGGTGTTTCGTGCGAGGCGTCGAAGCGGTACGAGGCGAGCCGACCGCCGGTGGAGTCGAGCATGTAGATGGTGCCGCCGCCGTCCGGCTCCGCCTCGATCTCGACCGGCCCGCCTCCGAGGTTGAAGCACATGGTGCGGGCGCGGCAGGCCTCGTCGAACCCGCGGCCCGTCTCGGCGTCGACGAGTTCGACGAGTTCGGCGTGCACGCGCTCGGCGAGCCTGTCGATGTGCGCCACCGCGTCCGCCACGCCGTCGAACAGCGCGAGCACGGCGCGGTACTCGCGGGCGGCGGCGCGGGCCGCATTCCCGACCTCTTCGGCGTTCATCCCGAGGACGGACGCGGCGAGCGTCGGCATGGACGACTGCTGCTTGAGCGAGCCGTCGTCGGTGAGATCGACCACGCCGGCGAAGTAGGCGACGGGGTGGAGCCGGTGGCCGTAAGCGTCGGATTCGGTCTCGCTCGGGTGGACGTGGTGCCACTCGATGGGCTTGGCAAGGACGTCGGGCAGCCTCCAGCGACGCACCAGCGTCGCGACCAGATCGACGTGGGTGAAGGGCAGCATCTCGGTCTCGATCCGGAACTGCTTGGCCGGCGGCAACCGTCGCCAGTAGATGGCGTCGAAGGGCTGCCCGAGCAGTTTGTGCATGAGCGGCAGGCCGGCGTCGAGCATCAGCCCGACGACGAACGCCTCGGAGGTGAGCATCGGGCAGACGCGCCGGGCCAGTTCGGCGGCGAAGCAGGCACGGAAGACGGACTGCCCCCAGACCTCGCGCGAGATCGTCTGCGACGCCGAGGATGCGGCGGCACGGCTGAGGTAGAAGCCGAGGGCGACGGCCTTCAATCGCCCGATGCCCAGCAGCACGCAGGCGCGGTCGACCGTCGTCACGGGAGATCGCTGGGCGAAGAAGGCGGAGTTGACCATCCGCAGCATGCGACCGCTCAACGCGGCATCGGTGCGGATCACCTCGGCGTACTGGGTCAGGCCCGAGTTCGGGTCGCACGTCAGTTCCAGAATCTGCGCGGCGACCTGCGGTTGCGTCTCGATGCCGATGCCGTCCAGACGCCGATCGAGGGTGTCGAGAAGGGCCGTGGCTTCAGCGGCAGTCAGCCTGGCCCGCGGCTTCATCGGGCGGTCTCCGCGACACACAGGCCCCCGGCGTCCCGCCGGTCGGCCCAGGCCCTTGCGGGGCGGTTTCGGAATGGCCGACCCGTGAGGGGGGCCGGAACGACGATGCGATCACCCCGGAGGGCGGCAAAAGCGCACTCGGCGGGGCCGGTGCAGTCATCGGGGGTTTCGCCTCGTGCCTTGAGTGGCAAGGCGTTGCGAGGTGGGAGTGGCCGCTGGAAGCCGATACGACCGCCGAGGGCGCCTGGAAAATCGTGCGGGCGAAGTTCGCTCTCGGGGCGAAGGTCTGCATAATGGGTGGACAGACCGTCGGCGTACCCACACCCAGCGGCAAGGACGCGAGACTGTGTCCGTGAACACCACGAACGGATTCGACGCCCCGCCCGCGAGCCGGCGCCAGCCCCGGCCGGAACTGAAACTCGACCGGCTGTTTGACCGACTGCCGCCGCACTCGACGGAGTCGGAAATGTCGCTGCTTGGCTCGTTGCTGCTCGAGCCGCGGATGATCGCGGACGTGGTGAGCATCGTGACAACGCCGGAGGCGTTCTACCACGAGCGTCACTCCACGATCTACCGGCTGATGGTGGAACTTGGGGACAAGCACAACACGTGCGACGTGGTGCAGTTGGTGGACACGCTGCGCGACCGGGGCCAACTCGACGGCATCGGCGGGCAGGAGTACCTCGTCGAACTCGCGTCGGGGGTGCCGTCCGCGGTGAACGCGCGGCACTACGCGCGAGTTGTCGCCGACAAGCACCGGCTGCGTCGGTTGATCGAGGCGGCCGGGCACATGCTCTACGACGCCTTCCACGCCGGTCACCTCGGGCCGGAGGGCGTGGGCGAGGTGCTGGACCGATCCGAGCAGTCGCTCTTCGAGATCGCGCACGAGCCGGGGACGAACGACCCGCAGAGCCTCGACGCGATCCTGCAGAGCGAGATGGACCGGCTCGAGGCGATCGAAAACCAGGGCGGGCTGACGGGGTTGTCGTCGGGGTTCGCGGACCTGGACGCCTTGCTGAGCGGGCTTCACCCGGGCGAGATGTTGATCCTGGCGGCAAGACCGTCAATGGGAAAGACCGCGCTCGCGCTCAACCTCGCCGAGCAGATCGCGCTCGGCGGGCCGCCGCACGCGCCGCGGAATCCGCGCCGCGCCCCGGTGGCGATCTTCAGCCTCGAGATGTCGCGTTCGTCGCTGGCGCAGCGTCTGATCAGCGCGCGGTCGGGGTTGGACCTGCAGCGGCTGCGCACGGGCGACCTCCGTTCGACGGACTGGGAGACGCTCACGCGCGTGTGCGGCGAGCTGCACGACGCGCCGATCTTCATCGACGACACGCCCGCGCTGACGGTGCTGCAGTTGCGGGCGAGGGCGAGGCGCATGGCGGCGCAGTTCGGCGTGCGGGCGATCGTGATCGACTACCTCCAGTTGCTCACAGCGCCGGGCGCGGCGCGCGAGAGCCGGCAGGTCGAGGTCGCCGCGATCAGCCGCGGGATCAAGGCCCTGGCCCGCGAACTCGACCTGCCTGTCGTGTGCCTCGCGCAGTTGAACCGGTCCAGCGAACACCGCGAGGGCAACCGCCCCCGCATGGCGGACCTGCGCGAGTCCGGCTCCATCGAGCAGGACGCGGACGTTGTGCTGCTCCTGCACCGCGAGGAGTACTACCACCGCGGCGACGAGGAGTGGGAGCAGGCCAACCCGGAGAAGGTGAACCTCGCGGAGTTGATCGTCGCCAAGCAGCGCAACGGGCCGACGGGGCTGGTGAAACTGACGTGGGACTCGCGCGCGACGCGATTCAAGGACCACGATCCGTACCACACGGCGCAGGACGAGTACCCGTCGGTCTCGCACGCGGCGCGGGCCGCGGCGCCGGAGCCGAAGCCCCGCGGGCCGGCCGCGTTCGCCCCCGGGGCGCGCGCCGGGCCGGTCGAGAACTTCCGCGACGGCGGCGGGCCGGAGACCTTCGACGACGACACGATCGGCGATGATGAGCCGCCGTTCTGAGGCGCTGCCGTAGACGTGATCAGCCGACGTCGCCCAGGCCGAACTCCGCGCCGTGGACCTTGAGCACCCGCCGGCGCAGGAGCGATTCGTCCATGCGGTCAAGGCGCGGCGAGCGTTCGATCCAGTCGCGTGCATCGCGTCGGGCGAGCGTGAGCAGGTCGCGGTCGCGCATGAGGTCGGCGACGCGGAGGGCGGCAGCGCCGGACTGGCGCGCCCCGAAGACCTCGCCCGGCCCCCGGATTTCGAGATCGCGTTCGGCGAGCACGAAGCCGTCGTTCGTCTCGGCGAGCACGCGCAGCCGCTGCTGGGACTCGGGCGTGGAGCCTTCGGCGATGAGGATGCAGACGGACCGTCGCCCGCCGCGCCCGACGCGCCCGCGCAACTGGTGGAGTTGGGCGAGTCCGAAGCGGTCGGCGTTCTCGACGACCATCACGGAGGCGTTGGGCACGTCCACGCCGACCTCGATGACGGTGGTGGCGACGAGGGCGTGGACGAGGCCGGCGCGAAAGCGGGCCATGACGTGGTCGCGCGTCGAGCCTTTCAGGCGTCCGTGGAGGGCGGCGAGGCGCAGCCCCGCGAGCGGACCGGCCTCGAGTTCTCGCAGGACGCCGCGCACGTCGGCGATCTCGCCCTCGCCCGGCTCGTCGCCGATGGTGGGCACGACGACGTAGGCCTGACCGCCCGACTCGATGCGCCGGCGTACGAACTCGTACACCTCGCGCCGCTTGTCGGGCGCGACAACGCGCGTGGTCACCGGCCGGCGCCCGGGGGGCAGGCCACGGATCGTCGAGACGTCCAGATCGCCGAAGAGCGTGATGGCGAGCGTGCGCGGGATGGGCGTGGCGGTCATGACGAGGACGTGGGGCGTGGTGTCGCCGTCCGCGCCCTTCTCGCGGAGCGTCGCTCGCTGGTGGACGCCGAAGCGGTGCTGCTCGTCGATGACGGCCAGGGCGAGCGAGCGAAAGCGCACGGCCTCGGTGAGCAGGGCGTGCGTGCCGACGACGAGATCGACCTCGCCGGCCGCGATGCGGGCCAGCGCGCGCTCCCGCTCGGCGCGGGGCATCGAGCCGGTGAGCAACCCGACCCGAACGCGCGAGCCTTCCAGCGAGGAGGTCATCAGGCCGTGGTGCTGCTCGGCGAGCAGTTCGGTGGGTGCCATCAGGGCGGCCTGCCGCCCGCTCGCGACGGCGAGGAGCATGGCGTAAAGGGCGATCACGGTCTTGCCGGAGCCGACGTCCCCCTGGATGAGGCGGTTGGCGGGAGTCTCGGAGGTGATGTCGCGCACGACCTCGCCCAGCGCCTCCTCCTGCCCCGGCGTGAGCGTGAACGGGAAACGCTGGCGGATGTGGCGGTCGATCGCCTCGGTCCACGCGAGCGCGGGCGCCCTCGACTCGGACCGCAACTGGCGGCGCTTCATGAACACCGCGAGTTGCATGAAGAGCAGTTCGTCGTAGGCGAGGCGGCGGCGGGCGGCGCGCACCTCGTCCTCGTCCCTCGGCTCGTGCAGCATCCGGTACGCCTCGGCGAGCCCGGGCAGGGCGCGCTCGCGCCGGTACGCCTCGGAGAGGTGGTCCTCGATGAGCGGCAGCGCGACCGGCAACACGGCGCGCACCGCGGCCTCGATCTCCCACGTCTTGACCTGCTCGCTCGCCGGATAGACCGGTCGCAGCCGGGCTTCGCGCGGGGCGGGGCCGCCGGCCTCGGGGACGATCTCCCATCGCGGGTTGGCGAGTTGGAGTTTGTTGGCGACGCGGCGGAGCGTGCCCTGCACGCGCAGGTGGTGGCCGGGATGGATCCGCTGCACCAGGAACGTCTGATTGAACCAGACCACGTCGAGGCGGCCCGTGCCGTCGTGCAGGACGGCCTCGAAGCGCGGGCGGGGCCGCCGGTCGATGACGCGCGTCGCCGTGACCTCGGCGCGCGTCGAGACGATCTGGCCCGGCGTCAGTTCGGCGATCGGCCGCTCCTCCTCGTGCCGCTCGTGGCGCATCGGCAGGTGTGCGATCAACCTTCCGACGCTGGTGATGCCCAGCGTCGCCAGCATCTCGGCCCGGCGCAGGCCGACACCCCGCGCCTGCGTGAGCGGCGAGAGCAGGGTCAGGCTCGGCGCAGGATCGGACGCGGGGTCGGGCATCGGTGAGAGAACATACCCGCGGCGTCGGGTCGGATCATTCACCCTCGGCGGGCCGGGCGTCGCGGAGGCGGGGGTCGATCTCGCGGAGATAGGCCCACGAGTAGATGCCGGTGTCGTGCCCGTCGGAGAAGCGGATGCGCAGGGCGTAGTGGCCGACGAGTTCGGCATCGACCGCCGCCAGCGGGGCGGTCGAAGACGCCGGCGCGCCGGGCAGCACCGTGAGCGGGTTGCGGGCCATCTGCTCGCGGAGTTCGCGCATGTCCGCGGAGGGGGACATGCGGCGGAGATAGGCGATGGTGTAGTACGAGGTGGAGCCGTCGGCCCATTCGATCGTGAGGCCGCGGTCCTTCTTCAGGTCAATGCGCGTGGGTGTGTTGGGGTCCACGGTGTGTGCCTGCCCTCATGCTACGATAGCCGGCGTGAGCGTTGCGCCGTCCGCGAGATTCAGCGACCGCCTGGCCGACGCGATCGACCGCGTGGGCGCGCCGGTGTGCGTGGGGCTGGACCCGGCGTCGCATCGGCTCCCGATGCAGTTCCGGGCGCGGCCCGGCTCGGATGACGAAGCGGTGGGGCTGTTCCGGTTCTGCGTCGGGGTGATCGAGGCCGTGCGCGGGCACGCCGCCGCCGTCAAGCCGCAGTCCGCGTGCTTCGAGCGGTACGGCGCGAGCGGGTTGCTCGTGCTGCGCAACGTCATCGGGGCGGCTCGCTCGGCGGGGCTGATCGTCGTGCTGGACGCCAAGCGAGGCGATATCGGCGCCACGGCGGAGCACTACGCGGCGGCCGCCACGGGACTCGGCGCGGACGCGGTCACCGTGAACGGCTATCTCGGGCCGGAGACCGTCGAGCCGTTCCTGGACGCGGGGCTGGGCGTGTTCGTGCTGGTGCGGACGAGCAACCCCGGCAGCGACGCCGTGCAGTCCGCGCGCCTGGCGGACGGTCGGACGGTCGCGGAGATGATGGCGGACCACGTGGCCGCGTTGGGCGCGTCGCGGCGGGGATCGCGCGGATTGAGCGATGTCGGGGCCGTGGTGGGGGCGACGAAAGCCGCGGACGCCGCGGCGCTGCGGGCACGGATGCCGGATGCACCGATCCTCGTCCCCGGGTATGGCGCGCAGGGGGGCACGGCGGACGACGTGCGGGCGCTGGTGCGCGGTGGTTCGCGCACGCCCGGCGAGCGGGGCGTGCTGGTGAACGCGAGCCGATCGGTGATCTACGCCGCGCCGCGTGAGGGGGAGGCGTGGGACGAGGCCGTGCGCCGCGCGGCGCAGGAGATGGGGGAGGACCTGCGGCGGGCGGTTGGGTGAGGGAGGATGGGTGAGGGGCACAGGCGGGACGCCTGTGCCACCCTGAAATCATGGTTCGGAACGAAAAACCGCCGGCCGCAGGGGGACGACGGTGGAAGTTGTGCCGGAGTTGTTCCGTTGTTCAGCGCCTGCGGCGCCCCGCGGCGACCGCGCCGAAGCCGAGCAACGCGAGCGAGCCGGGTGCGGGGATGAAGAAGGCGGAGCCGGAGTAGGAGCCTTCGGACATCCACCCCATGGCCGGCAGCATGTCCTGTCCGAGTTCGACGCCCGTGCCGGGGTCGCTCTGGAGGAAGGTGAGGGTGAATGCGGCGTCGTCGGGTCCGATGGAGGAACCGGTGAACAGGCCGTAGTCGGGGATGTCCGCGCCGTGCCAGGTGTAGGTGACTGCGCTGCCCGCGCCGTCCGCGCCGAAGAGGGCGCCGGAGGAGTACCAGGAGGCTGCGCTGCCGAGGGCTGTGAGCGATCCGCCTTCGACGAGTGCGGAGAGGACGAGGGCGCCGGAGGCGTCGCGGAACTCGAACGAGCCGTCGAGGGAGTAGGCGTGGATGAAGTTGCCTCCGCCGGAAGGGATGCTGCCGAGGTGAGCGATCTGGAAGGCGGCGTTGAACTCGACGTCGATGGTGATTGGCGCGCCCGGGCCGTTTGTGTCGTCGATGAGCAGCGTGAGCGGTTCGCTCGGGTCCATGGCGTCGCCGACGAAGCCTCCGATGCCCGTGAACGTGAAGCTGGTGTGATCGACGTCCGACGCGAAACTGAACAGGGTCGCGTTCGCAGCGGTCGCCAGGCCGGCTACGGCCGCCAGGGTCGTCGTGAGGTGGTTCACTGCCGATCTCCTTCCATTCGCCAACGGGCGTCGCGTGTGGCGGACTCTCTCATTCATTCATTCGCCACGACTCCCACCCATCGAGGCGGGGAGAGGGCGGCACATGGAGCCGTTCAAAGATGCCCCCGATTCCGGACCTTGCCAGAGATCGGGGCGATATCGGGTCGATTCGGGTTGAACTCCCTGCTTCTGCCGCCACGCCGGGCGAGAGGGGGACTCCGTTCGGGTTTCACCGGCGGCGGCGCACGGCGACGAGGCCGCCGGCGAGGGCGAGGGCGAGGACGCCCGGGGCGGGGACGATTTCCGCGCTCACAAGGGCGGGGACGCCGGAGAAGTCTTTGGTGAGGAACGCGGACGCGGAATGGATGTAGAGGGCGACGATCGCACCCTCGAAGGGCGAGTTGTACGCGGAGAAGTCGGTGCTAAAGGAGCCGGCGGACGCGCCGTCGAAGGAACCGTCGCCGGAGTTGTCGTTGACCGTAACGTTGCTCAGGTGCCCGTTGAAGAAGACGGTACCGAACGCGCCCTTGATCCATGTGCCGACCAAGTCGCCCTCGACCGTGTCGCCGTTGGTGTCGGTGACGACGAAGGAGCCCGCGCCGTCGGCGGTGGAGCCGTCGTTGCCGGTGACGTTGATGGTCAGGAAGAAGTCGGCGAGGCTCGAGCCGGCGAACCCGGCGTTGAACTCGGCCGTACCGGGCGAGCCGTCCAGACGGGTGACGTCGCCGGACGTTCGCGCATCGGCGACGGCGGTGTACACGCCCGCGCCGGCATCGTACGACCCGCTCAGGTCGCTGTAGGTGTACGACAGGATGACTTCGGCACTGCTCACGCCGGCGACCGCCAGTATGGCCAGAACCCCGGCGGTGTTGCGTATGCGGACCATGATCTCTCCTTCTGCTCCGACTGGTTCGAGGCTCGAACCCACTCTTCGTGCGAGCGGTGCTACAGGCAGGTTCCACTCGTTCCGCGCGGTTTCAGCGCGCACGGATGGACTCCATCGTCCAGACGAAAGATGCCCCGGATTTCCGGGCGTGCCAGCGAAATCGGCAATGAAAGCGCAGCACCGAGAACTCGATGGACCCGAGGTGTTCGTAGAATGATCGGGTTGTCGGGTCCGCGGGCAGGGAAGCCGGGGGCTTACATGGGCTTCTTCTCGACGGTCACGTCGTAGACCTTCAGGAGTTTCTCCTTGTCGAAGACCATCTCCTGTCGGCTCAGGCCGACCACGTCGTACTCCGTCGTCAACTCGATGGCGTCGACCGGGCAGGCCTCCTCGCACATCCCGCAGAAGATGCACCGCAGTTCGTCGATCTCGAACTTGGCGGGGTACTTCTCGCGGTCGTCCCAGGGGCTTTCGGCCGCCACGATGTGGATGCAGTTCGCCGGGCAGATGGTCGGGCACATCATGCACGCGACGCACCTGACGCGCCCCTGCTCGTCCCGGTTCAGGCGGTGGAAGGCCCGGAAGTTGCTCTTCTGCATCCCGCCGCGCTCGGGGGGCTGGTGCTCCTTCCGCTCTTCCGGGTACTGCATGGATCGGCTGGTTCTGCCCTGCCCGAATGAGGTGAAGAAGTGGCGCATGGTCACGCCGAATCCGCCGATGATGGCGGGCAGATAGGCCCGCTCGCCGCGAGACATCGGCGCGGGTCGGATGAGTATGACGTCCTCGTCCCGGATGGCCATGGGGCGGCAGTATAGGGCCGCGGCGTGAACACTCGGGATCGCGCCGCGGGGAGGTAGAATCGTGAGCATGCCAGGCCGCCGACACAGCCCGCCGCTCTTTGAGTTGCTCCAGGGATCGCAGCCGGCGGGCGCGCGCCACACGGCTCCGGACCCTCGGCCCGCACCCAGACCCGCCCCCGAACCCGGGCGCGCAACTCCTGAGCCTGCCCCGCGTCCTCGGCCGGCACCGCGGCCCGAGCCGACCCAGCGGGAACCCCGCGGGGCGTTCAGTCTGTCCGGTGGCGAGGTCCGAGTTCCGGTGAGTTACGCGCTCGTCGCCCTCGCCGGTGCCATCGCGCTCGTGCTCGTCGCGTGGACGCTCGGCTTCCGATCCGGCGAGTCCTCGGCCCGCGACGAGGCCCTCCGCCGCGAACTGGCAGTCCAAGGCCCCGCGAGCGACCCCACGGCCAGTCAACCCGCGGCCCGCCAGTCGGATGCCCCGAGGCAGCCGCTCCGCCAGCCCGATGCGGCTGGGGGCACGCGTCCGGCGACGGGTGCGGCCGCGGCTGCTCTGGGGCCGACCGGGGCCTTGCCCGCGGACCCGCGGCAGGCCCAGACGAACTACCTCCGGCTGGCCACCCTGCCGCAGGACGACGCCGTGAACGCCCTGGTTTTTCTCCATGAGCGTGGCTTCGCGGCGTTCGCGGTGATTGATCCACGCACCCGCGGGGGCAACAATCCACCCCGCTACGCCCTGTACGCGGCGGCGGGGTTCCCGAGCGACGGGTTCCGGGCGTCGGAGGCCGAGCGGGCGCGGGTCCGTTCCGAGGCGTTGCGTCTCGGGCAGTCGTGGCGTGCGGCGGGCGGAGTGTCGAACTTCGCGGACTCGGTGTGGGAACGGTTCGACCGGTGACGGAACTGGAGCGCAGACCGATGAGCATGGACCGATCGCTGAAGACAAAGGGCAACCTGGCGGGCAAGCGCTCGGTGATGAAGCGCTCGGAGCGGATCGCCAAGATGCAGGCGGACAAGAAGTTCGACCCGAAGAAGGACAAGGCGTTGGGCCTGCCCAAGACGCTGGTGCGTTGACGCAGCGAGCGCAGGAGCGGCCCGGCCGGGGTCCGTCATGGACATCAATCGTCTGCTCGCCGACCGCGCCAGGGCCATCGACGCCTCGGGCATCCGGCGCGTCTTCGAACTCGGCTCGAAACTGAAGAACCCCTGCAACCTCTCGATCGGGCAGCCGGACTTCCCCGCGCCGGAGGCGGTCAAGCGCGCGGCCATCGACGCCATCGCCGCCGACCGCAACGGGTACACGCTCACGCAGGGCGTCGCGGAGTTGCGCTCGCGCATCGAGCGAGCGCTCGCCGTCGATCTCGGGTGGGACCTTGCGCCCGGCTCCGGCGCGTCCGTGCTGGTGACGAGCGGCACGAGCGGCGCGTTGCTGCTCGCGTGCTTCGCGCTGCTCGGGCCGGGCGACGAGATCGTCATCCCGGACCCGTGGTTCGTGCTCTACCCGCATCTGGCGACGCTCTGCGGGGCGCGGGCGGTCACGTGCGACACGCGGCCGGACGGGCGCATAACCGCGCAGCGCGTCGAGCCGCTGCTCACGGACCGGACGAAGATCGTGCTCTTCAACTCGCCGGCGAACCCGACGGGCGTCGTCGCTACGCGGGACGAGTGCGCGGACCTGCTGGACCTGTGCCGTCGGCGGGGCGCGCTGCTGATCTCGGACGAGATCTACGACGAGTTCTGCTACTCCGAGTCTCGGACCGATCGCTTCGCCGGCGACGCGGGGCGGGCGTGCTCCCCCAGCCCGGCGCGGTTCGAGGGGGCGCAGGAGGACGTGCTGGTCGTCCGAGGCTTCGGCAAGACGTACGGCGTGACGGGGTGGCGCATGGGCTACGCGGCGGGGCCGACAGCGCTCGTCGAGCAGATGGCGAAGTTCCAGCAGTACACGTTCGTGTGCGCGCCCGCGCCGCTGCAGTGGGGGTGCGCGGCCGCGCTCGACGCCGATATGTCCGGGCATGTCTCGGAGTACGAAGCGCGGCGGGACCTCGTGGTCGATCGGCTGCGCGAAGTCACCGACCTGCCCTTCCCCGGCGGGGCGTTCTACGCCTTCCCGCGCGTGCCGGCGCGGCTCGGGCTGAGCGGATCGCAACTGGTCGAGCGCGCGGTGGAGCGCAGCGTGCTCGTCATCCCCGGCTCGGTCTTCTCGTCGCGCGACGAGCACTTCAGGCTCGGCTTCGCGACCAGTCGCGAGCAACTGGAGCGCGGGCTGGACGAGATCGTGGGGCTGCTGCGGGGCTGACGCCGAACGCGCAGGACGCCCGAGCCGCCGTCCCCGTCCGCGACAACAAGAAAGCCGGGGCGATCCCGAAGGACCGCCCCGGACTCATGGGGTGGGGGACCCCGATGCGCTGTCGCGCCGAAACGTGTTCAGCGGCGACGCCGCGAGGAGAGCAGGCCGGCCACCCCGAGCAGCGCGAGCGAGCCGGGGGCGGGAACGACCTCGACGAGCACGTTGTCGAACCCGACCTCCCACCAGTTGGCGCCGTAGAAGTAGCCGGGCACCATGGTGGTGATCGAGACGGCGTCAACGCTGGAGAGCACGCTGGTCCAGGTGCGGTCCGGCGGCAGGATCGGATCGCCGAACTGGTTCTCCGCGCCCGTCCCGCCCCAGCCCGGGGGCAGGTCGTCCTGTGTCGGGTCGGGAACGACGAACTCGAGGCGGCTCCAGCCGTCGGCGACCTGCGGCAGTCCCTGGCCGAGGTACCAGACGCTGACGTCGTCGTCGTAGTCGTTGGGGTCGCCGAAGTCGTGCAACTGGAGGACGACGGGGAACCACGAGGGGTCGAGCGGGTCGCCCCAGAAGTTGTCGAGGGCGAAGACGCGCACGTCGAAGGAGAACTTCACGGGGCCGAAGGCGGTGTAGTCGCCGACGACCGGGCTGTCGGGGCTGTCGTTGCCGAGCGTCACGCCCCAGAAGTCGAGGTAGGGGACGCCCATGTACTGGCCCGGGTTGCCCCCGCCGAAGATCATCTGGTTCCCGTTGACGGTCCAACCGCCGTAGCCGCTCTTCGAGTCGCCCTCGAAGTCCTGCGAGTCGATGACCTGCGCCGAGGCTGCCCCGGCGAGGAGCGTTGCCGCGAGGCACGCGCCCGAACGAATGAGACTGCGCTTCATCCCGATTCTCCTGTTGGGCGGGGGTTACGCCGCCCGTGCGGTGTGCTGTCCCGGGACTTCCGGAGGAGGGGAAGTCTCCGCTGTTGTCTGTGAGTATGTAGTAGGGAAAACCGGCTCCGGTTTCAAGAAAGTTTCTCGGAAACTTTCGGGAGCGTGTAAGTTTGGGTTTTATATGGGTAGTCGCGCGCGATCCCGGTGGGAACCGCTGAACCATGACGGCATAGGCGGGACGCCTGTGCCACCGCGGCTTGCGAGGCGTAGAGCCGCTTGGCGGGGGCCTCATGCTGAATCGTGGAGGCCGCTTACGCGTGCGGCGGGTGTGCGGGCGTTGTCGCGAGAGTGGGCGAGGTGCTGCCGCGGGGCTTGGAAAGGCCCCACCCCGGGACGAAGCAATGGACGCCGACCGCACGGACCTCCCCGCCTGGGTATCAGGCGGGGTTGACGACGTGGACCTGGACGGAGACCAGATTGGCCGCCGGGATGCTCCCCCGCTCGAAGGCTGTCGCGTTCGCCAGCGTGATTTCGGCGATGGCGTCCATGGCCTCGCGGGTGAAGAAGCCCTGGTGGGCGGTTACCACCACGTTCGGGAAGGTGAGCAGCCTCGCGAGCACGTCGTCCTGAAGGGCACGGTCCGACAGGTCGCGGAAGAAGAGGTCGCCCTCCTCTTCGTACACGTCGATGCCCAACCCGCCGAGGCGGCCGGCCTTCAGCGCACGGATGACGGCCCGCGTGTCGATCACCGCCCCGCGGCTGGTGTTGAGGATGACCACGCCCGGCTTCATGCGTGCGAGCGCATGGTCGCTGATGAGGTGGTGCGTCTCCGGTGTGAGCGGGCAGTGGAGCGAGACCACGTCGCTGCGTTCGAAGATGTCGTGAAGCCCGACGTAGCGCACGCCGAGACGGGCGAGTTCATCGTCCGGGTTCGGGTCGGAGGCGATGACGGTGCATCCGAAACCGAGCATGATTCGGGCGAAGGCCTCGCCGATGCGCCCGGTGCCGACGAGTCCGACGGTCTTGCCGTGCAGGTCGAAACCCATCAGCCCGTCGAGGGCGAAGTTGTGATCGCGCACCCGCGCCGCCGCGCGGTGCAGTTTCCGGTTCACGGTCAGGAGCAGCCCGACGGCGTGCTCGGCGACGGCGTGGGGCGAGTACGCGGGAACGCGGGCGACGGTGATGCCGCGCTCCGCCGCCGCGTCGAGGTCCACGTGGTTGAACCCCGCGCTGCGCAGGGCGAGCAGCCTCGTGCCCCCCGCCGCGAGCGCCTCGACCGCGGGCTTGTCGAGGCGGTCGTTCACGAACGGGCAGACGCACGCGAACCCGGCCGCCAGCCCGGCGGTCGCTGCGTCAAGGCCCGGCTCGAAGTAGACGATCTCGTGCCGGTGGCGGGCGTTGGCGCGGTCGAAGAACTCGCGGTCGAACGGCTTGGCGCTGAAGAGGGCGATGCGCATGGTCGGGCCTCCTGTCCGGCCGACGGCGGCCGCTGCACATCATTCGCGCGCGTTCGCCGACGAGAGATGCCCAAGCAGCGACGCGTCGAATACACGCTCGGAGAACCGTTCCGCGTTGCGCCGGCACGCCGCCTCCGCACCCAGCGGGCATCGTCCCGCGGCCTCGGCGATCGCCGCGGGTTCGGGGCGGTCGAAGAAAGCGCCGGTTCGCCCATCGATCACCGTGTCCAGCGCGCCGCCTGCGCGTCGCGCCACCACCGGGCACCCGCACGCCTGCGCCTCGACGGCCGTGATCCCGAAGTCCTCGACCTGGGGGAAGAGGAGCAGCCGGGCGCACCGGTAGAGGTCGCGCAGGCGTTCGTCGCTCACGCGCCCTGCAAACTCGACCGCACCCTCCGGCAGCCGCCGCGTCATCGCGCGGAGTGACCGCTCCATCGATCCCCTTCCCGCGATCACGAGTCGCACGCCCGCCCACCGCGCCGCCTCGATCGCCAGGTCCGCCCGCTTGTACGGCTCGAGCGCGCCGGCGAAGAGCCAGAACGGCCCGCGCGGCGTGCCGGGGTCGGGCGTGAAGTAGCCCGTTCGCACGGGCGGATGCACGACGACCGCCTCGCGCCCGTAGCAGCGTTCGATCTCTCCTGCCGTGTGCTTCGAGTTGGCGATGAAGCGCGTGACGTTCGCGGCCGTGCGCTTGTCCCACTCGCGGTAGAGCGGCCCGATCGCCCGCAGGCCGATCGTGCGCAGGGCGTCGCCGGGCGATCGTCCGACCGCGTACTCGTCCTCGACCGACCAGACGTACCGTGCCGGGGCGTGGCAGTAGCAGACGTGCGGCACGCCGTGGGGCGCTCGCAGCCCCTTGATCGCCGCGGAACTGCTGGACACGATCAGGTCGATCGGGCGATCGTCGTGCAGGCGCGTCAGGCGCCGTGAGAGCCACCGGACCGCCTCGGGGTAGAGCGGGAGCATCCATCGGCGCACGCGGCCCGCGCCGGGCACACGCCCGCCGGGCCAGACGACGCGCGGCAGCGCATCCACCGCCGGCCCGATGCCGGACCCGTCGTCGAACATGGTGAGCACGGCCACGACCTCGTCCCGCGCACCGACGACAGCCGCGATGCGCTCGAGGACCGCCTCGCCCCCGCGCCGCCCGCAGAGCCAGTCGTGGGCGAGGACGACCCGGCGTCGCGCGGGCGTGGTTGTGCGGTCGTCTATCATGGGGCGTGCCGGGGAGCCTGCGCGTGAGCGACCTGATCCGTGACCCGCGTCGCACGCCGACGCCGGCCAACCGACTGTGCTTGGATTATCGGCGCGAGGCGGAGCGGCTGGGTCCGCCCCCTGTGCCCATCATCGACGCGCACTGCCACGTCAACGGAGCGCGTGCGGCCGCGCTCTTCCGGGAGGTCTGCGACCTGTACGGCGTGTCCGAGGTCTACACGCAGAGCCGTCTGAGCGAGGCGCAGGCCGTGCGCGACGCCCTCGGCGAGCGTGTGCGATTCATCGCGTTCCCGGAGTGGGGGCACCCGGACCGGGCGGGCGTCCATCGGGAGCGGTTCGTCGAGCAGATCCACGAGTGGCACGAGCGGTTCGGGGCGCGGATGGTCAAACTCTGGGGCGCGCCCGCGCTGCGCGACTACGTCGAGGGCGACCCGGACGACGTGGTCGCGTTCGACAGCCCGTGGCGCCTGCGGGCGGTCGAGGCCGCCGAGCGCCTGGGCATGATGCTGATGGTGCACGTCGCCGACCCGGACGTGTGGTTCCGCACGCGCTACGCCGACGCGGCGCGCTACGGCACGAAACGGCGGCAGTACGAGTCGCTCGAACGGCTGCTGGGGCGCTTCGGCGGGCCGGTGATCGCGGCCCACATGGGCGGCTGGCCCGAAGACCTCGAGTTCCTCGACGGCCTGCTGGGCAGGCACGCGAACTTGCACCTCGACACGTCGGCGACGAAGTGGGTCGTGCGCGCCCTGGGTCGTCACGAGCCGGAGCGCGTGCGGGCGTTCCTGTCGCGGTGGCGCGGGCGGGTGCTCTTCGGCTCGGACATCGTGACGATGGAGTCGCACCTGACGCCGGACAAGTCGGGCGTGCCGAGCATCAAGGCCGACCAGGCGAGCAGCGAAGCGGAGGCCTTCGACCTGTACGCGAGCCGGTACTGGGCCTTGCGGACGATGTTCGAGACGGACTACGACGGCGAAAGCGCGATCGCCGACCCGGACCTGATGCTGGAAGACCCGGCACGCCACGACGCGATGAGCGCGCCGACGCTGCGCGGACTCTCGCTCGACGCCCCGCTGCTGCGCACGCTCTACCGAGACGCGGCGGCCGCGCTGCTCGAACCTCGATACGCGCGCTGAGTTCACCTCGGCCTCGTCTGCGCGGCGGCCTCTTCGAGCAGCGCCTCGATCTTCGCCGCCATGGCGTCGTCCAGCGGAGCGGAGACCGCGCCCGAGAACTCGGCCGCGCCGAGCAGGTCGTTGAAGCCGTCGGTGGAGCGGGTGAGCCTGAGTGTTGCCCTGCTGATCCGGCCGCCGAAGCGGCTGTCGCCGACGTTGCCGGAGGGGAGCAGAAACCCCCCCCCGCTGTAGACGCCCACCTCGCCGTTGGCGAGCACGACGTGGCGGATGGCTGCGGTCGACGCGGTGCCCTCGATCGGCGTGCGGCCGGGGCGCGGGCGGATGAACATGTGGACATGGACGATGCTGCCCGCGAGCGTGGTCGGATCGACGGTCGGCTCGAGTTGCTCGGGCGTCAGGTCGGTGAGGTAGATGTCGGCGGTGTTCCTGTCCTCGGCGCGGTAGGCCCGGAGCCGCAGCGCGGGGCGGAGGGCCGTGCCCTCGTCGATGGACTCAACCCGGACCGACCCGCCGCCGAGCGCGGTGCGTGCGCCGCAGCCCGCGAGCAGGCCGACGAGCAGAACGGCCCCGAGCGCCGCCGCCCATGCCGTCCCGCAACCGAACTTCGAGGTGAGTCTGGCCATAGACTTGAGACGATACCGTGTCCGGACCGCCCCGGTGACCCAAAGGGTCCCTGCGGGGCAACCGCGAGGGCGTTCCGGGCGGATGGGAGCGCGAGGGGCGGGGGTCGGCGGCTGCCCGCCAGCCGCGGAGCCGAACCATGAGACCAGCCGGACTGATCGGGGCACTCGCGGGCGTGGCGGTCGCCGTAGGCGTGGCCTCCGCACAGCAGCAGGACGAGCCGAAGAAGACGACTCGCTACCCGACCAGCGGCGGCGTTCGGCTGCCGGAACGTGCGCCGCTTATGGAAACCGGGGTCGTGCGCGTGCCGAGTCGGGGCGCTATCGCCGTCCCGACGCGCTTCGAACTGCGCCCCAGGCGGTACGCTCCGATCGGAGGCGAGAACCACAACGGACGGCTCTCTCCCAGACTCCCGACGCGCTACGCGAACCCGTTCGCGCCTGACCTGCCCTCGCCCGGCGCGGGCGGCCGTGACGCCGCGCCGATGCACACCCCCGGGGCGTTCAGCGAGCGGGAGGTCGCGGGCGCGATCGAAGCTCTGCGCGAGGGCCGCCCCGTGCCGGTCTCGACCTCGGGCGGCATCTCGCGGACGGGGGTGCCGGATCGCCGCCAGATGGACAAGGCCATCGACTACGGCCCGTTCGACGGCGGCATCCACACGATGCCGGACCTGACGCTCATGCCGTACTACGCGCCGCCGGTCGAGCAAGCGCCGCGCATCCAGCCGTCGGCGGCGCGCGAGCGGGGGCTTGCGATGCTGGCGGAGGGGCGTGCGGCCCACGCGCGGGCCGCGCTGCGCGATCACCTCAGCGCGGACCCCGAGGACGCCGAGGCGGTGTTCGCACTGGGTATCGCGGCTGCGCTGGCCGGCGATGCGCCCGGCGGCGTGGCGTCGATCGCCGAGTCGCTCTGGATCGACGGCGAACTGGCGGGGCGGGCGGACCTGCTCGACGCGCTCCTGCCGCGGACCGCGGATCGGCGCCGGCTGACGCAGGTTCTCGTGCCCTACGCCGAGCGTGCGCGCACGGGCGAGGCGTACCTGGCCGCCGCTCTGTCGGTGCACGCCATGGGCAATGCCGGTCGTGCCCTCGAACTGCTCCGCAAGGGCGAGCAGGCCGGTCTCGACCCCGACCTCGCGGCCCGGACGGCTGCCGCCTTGAGCACACCGCGCCGGTAGAATTGGAAGAAGCGGGACCACGGTTCGCACCCGACGGGTGAGGGAGCGGGTCCGTTTCGGAAGGGAGGCCGCGATGCTCCGCTCGACCACCATCGTCCGCGTCTGTGTGTTGATCGGCGCGATGGCCTCGGGGCCGGCGCTCGCGCAGCACTCGCAGCCCACGACCGGCGGCGTGCGCGTCACGCTGCCGAACGTCTACGGCTTCAACCGCTCGCTGCCGATGGAGCGGACGGTGAGCACGCCGCCGATGCGCACGGTTTCCGTTCCCGCCGTGGTCGGCTCGCCCGTGATCTTCACGACCGGGCGGCGCGTGTACGTGCAGGAGTCGGGGTTCCGGCTGAACGCGTCGTACTCGGGCGACAAGTGGTCGATCGACGCCCGTCTCGGCTCCGACCCCGTGCAACTCATCGACGGCCGATGGGTCACCGTCCCCGGCTACCGCTACGTCTACCCGCGCCAACCCTACTCCCGGTATTACGACCGCTGGAACGGCTACTACCCGCGGTACCCGATCGACGGCACACTGACCGCGCCGCCGCAGATCGTGTACGTCACGCCGCAGCAGCCCGCCGCGCAGCCCGAGCCGCTCACGCCGATGGAGCGTGCGCGCGTGCTGCTCCGTTACGAGCAGTCGCAGGAGGCCGTCGCGGCCCTGCGCGAGCACCTGCGCGACGACCCTGAGGACACGTCCGCGATGCGCCTGCTCGGCCTCGCGCTCGTCGAATCCGGCGACCCGGCCCAGGGCGCGGCCGTGCTCGCGCTCGCCTACCGCACGGACCCGACGCTCGCTTCCAACACGACGGACCTCGACCTCTTCTCGGGTCGGCCGGGGCGGGCACGGAGCATGATCGACCGATCGATGCACTACGCCGCCCGGGCGAACTCGGCTTCCGGGTGGCTCGCGGCGACGGTGCTGCTCCACGCCGACGGCCGGGCGGCGGCGGCCCGCCGGGTGCTCGAGCGCGCCCGCGAGGCCGGCTTGGAGTCGGAGGTCTACGACCGCCTTTCGGCCAGTGTCGGCTTCCCCGGGCGCGGGTGACGTCTCCCCTTGCCCGCCCCTTCCGCCCGGCTATTGTTCTGCCCTGCGCGGACGGTGGGTCCGTGGCGACAAATCGGTGCCGGTTGCACCACCGAGCCTGCCCGCACCCCTGGCCGGGGCGGGTCTTCGCCGGGCCTTGCCCGGGGCCGGTGGGAGGTGGAGTCCGATGGCCAAGAAGAAAGAAGTTGTCAAATCGTTCAAGCTGATGGCCCCCGGGGGCACGGCGACGCCCGCGCCGCCGCTCGGCCCCGTGCTGGGCGCCAACGGCGTCAACCCGGGCCAGTTCATCCAGCAGTTCAACGCGGCGACGGCCAAGTTGGGCGGGAAACTGGTCGGGTGCATCGTGACGGTCTACAGCGATCGCTCGTTCACCTTCGAGATCAAGAGTTCGCCGGCCTCGGTGCTCATCAAGGAGGCCGCGGGGGTCGAGAAGGGGTCCGGCGTGCCCAACAAGGACAAGGTGGGAACGATCACGAAGGCGCAGGTGCGCAAGATCGCGCAGGAGAAACTCGCCGACCTGAACTCGGGGAGCGTCGAGTCGGCGATGCGAGTGATCGAAGGCACGGCCCGTTCGATGGGCGTCACCGTGGTGGAGGGCTGAGCCATGCCGAAACTGAGCAAGCGAGCACGCGCCAACGCGCCCATGGCCCCGGAGTCGCCGCTGCCGATGCCGGAGGCGATCGCCGCGCTGAAGAAGTTCAAGCCGCCGAAGTTCGACCAGACGGTCGAAGTGGTGATGCACCTCGGCGTGGACGTGAAGCAGGCTGACCAGAACCTGCGCGGGTCGGTGAGTCTGCCCAAGGGCATCGGCAAGACCAAGCGCGTCGTGGCCTTCTGCACGTCGGACGTGATGAAGGACGCGCTGGCGGCGGGCGCGGTCAAGGCGGGCGGCGAGGAGCTGGTCGGCGAGATCGAGGGCGGGTGGATGGACTTCGACGTGGCGGTCGCCAGCCCGGACATGATGCGGGTGATCTCGAAACTGGGGCGGGTGCTCGGGCCGAAGGGGCTGATGCCCTCGCCGAAGAACGGCACGGTGACGAAGAACGTGGTGGACGCGGTGAAGGAGTTCGCGGCGGGGAAGGTCGAGTACCGGACCGACAAGAGCGGGAACGTGCACGCGATCATCGGGAAGATGTCCTTCGCTGATGGCGACCTGCTCGAGAATCTGCAGCACTTCGTCGCCACGATCGAGAAGGCCAAGCCCTCGTCCGTGAAGGGCACGTACGTGAAGAAGATCAGCGTCTGCGGCACCATGACCCCGGGCGTCCAGGTGCAGTACGCCTCGGCGGTTCCGACCGCCTGAACGACCCCGAAGGGGAACGACCATGTCCAAAGCCGTCAAAGAGATCATCATCCGCGACTACCGCGACCGCCTGAACGGCGTCGAGGAGATGCTGCTCGTGAGCATCCGCGGCGTGAGCGCGAACGACGCGAACAGCATCCGCTCGGGCCTCGCGAAGAAGAACATCCGCGTCACGGTGCTTCGCAACACGCTCGCCCGCAAGGCGTTCGAAGGGACGCCGCTGAGCGCGCTCGAGCCGATGCTCTCCGGCCCGACGGCCGGGGTGTACGGGGGCGAGACCGTCGTCGAGGTGGCGCGCGAGATCGTCGAACTCGTGAAGACCTTCCCGGGGATCGAACTCAAGGGCGCGGTGCTGGACGGCGAGTTGTACGCCGGCGAGGAGGGCGTCAAGCGGCTGAGCACCATGCCGACCCGGGAAGAGGCGATCGCGCAGGCCGTCACGCTCATCCTCAGCCCGGCCCGCAAACTGGCGTCCCAGATCAAGGGGCCTGGCTCGCGGCTCGCGGGCATCGTCAAGGCCATCGAGGAGAAACTGGAGCAGGGCGAGACGATCGCCAAGTCCGCGTGAGCGGCATCCGCAGGCATCCGCGTCCGACTGGCCCCGCACGGGGTTAAAGCGCCGAACGGTTCGGTCCCTCTCGGGCGAGTGCATCGACAGAACGAGGTTCCACCATGTCCGAGACAGCAACCAAAGAGTTTTCCGCGAAGATCACCAAACTCGGCGACGAACTCGCCGGGCTGAGCCTGAAGGAAGCCGTCGACCTCGGCGACTACCTGAAGGAGACCTACGGCATCGAGGCCGCCGCCGGTGGCGCGGTGATGATGGCCGGGCCTGCGGGCGGCGCCGCGCCGGTGGCGGAGGAGCAGACCGAGTTCGACGTCATCCTCAAGGCGGCGGGCGCGGAGAAGATCAAGGTCATCAAGGTCGTCCGCGAGGCGACGGGTCTGGGCCTGAAGGAGGCCAAGGACCTCGTCGACGGCGCGCCGAAGCCCGTCAAGCAGGGCCTCTCGAAGGAGGACGCGGACAAGTTGGTTGCCTCCCTGAAGGAGGCCGGGGCCGAGGTCGAGTTGAAGTGATTCATCACCCGGACGCCCTGGGGGCGGGGGCGACTCCCCTCCCCCCGGGTGCCCGGCGTCGGGCGCGGCCCCAAATCAGGTGGTTCCCCCTATTCTCGGACGCTTCGGCGTAAGGTCCGGGGAGGGCTATACTGCGGGGTTCGGGATTGGGCATCGGGCACAAAGGGCGACGGGGCAGCGTGGCAGCAGCGGGGCAGGCTTGAACACACAGGCAGGGCTGACGGCGTGCGCCGCGCGCAGCGCGGACGAGTGCCGTAGTCAAACCATCACCGCGAGGTAGTTGATGGCAGGGAAGACCGTGCGCGAGAAGAAGGTGCGCAACTACTCGAAGCGTGGGGACGGGATGAGCATCCCGGACCTCACGGAACTTCAGGGGCGCGCCTACGAGCGGTTCCTTCAGTCGAACAAGGGTCCGCACGAGCGTGATCCTTCGCTCGGCCTCGAGGCGCTGCTGCGTGAGGTGTTGCCGATCGAGAGTTACGACGGCACGATGCGTCTGGAGTACCTGCACTACACGCTCGACGAGCCGCGCTACACGCCGGACGAATGCCGCGAGTTGCGGCTGACGTACGGGCGTCCGTTCCGCCTCGCGGTTCGGCTGCAGCGCGAGAACCACACGGACCTGCCGGAGGAGGACATCTTCCTGGGCGAGTTCCCGATCATGATGGGCGGGGGCGAGTTCATCGTGAACGGGGCGGAGCGCGTCATCGTCAGCCAGTTGCACCGCTCGCCGGGCGTGGACTTCTCGATCGTCTCCAGCGAGGGCGACCGCCCGCTGCACTCGGCGCGGATCATCCCCGAGCGCGGCTCGTGGATCGAGCTGGAGGTGACGAAGAAGGACGTGCTGGCGATGAAGATCGACCAGTCCACGAAGATGGCGGCGACGACGTTCCTTCGCTGCCTGGACGAGTCCGTCGCCTCGACGGACGCGATCATCTCGCTCTTCTACGAGGTCACGGAGATCAAGGCGGCGGACGTGCAGCCGGAGCACTGGGCGGCGCAGTCGATCATCGACACGGAGACGGGCGAGGAGTTCGTGCACGTCGGGCGCCAGATCGGGGACAAGGCGGAGGCGATCCGCGCGTCGAACCTGAAGAAGGTCCGCGTGGTGCAGAACCCGTCGGACGAGTTGATCCTGAACACGGTGGCGGAGGAGAAACTGGAGCAGTTCGAGGCGGGCAGCGACCGCGAGAAGGCGCTGCTGAAGGTGTACTCGCGTCTGCGCCCGGGCAACCCGCCGCAGGTGGACAAGGCGCTGCAACTCTTCAACGAGAAGTTCTTCGACGAGAACCGCTACCGCCTGGGCAAGGTGGGCCGCTTCCGCATCAACCGGAAGTTCGACCTGAACACGCCCGAGGACGCGATGTTCCTCTCGTCCGAGGATTACCTGAAGGTCATCGCGTACATCCTCGACCTGCGTTCGAACCGTCTGGACCCGAAAACGGGTCGGCCCGCGGCGCAGGTGGACGACATCGACCACCTCGGCAATCGTCGCCTGCGCACCCTGGACGAGCTGGCGGTGGACGAGCTGCGCAAGGGCTTCCTGAAGCTGCGCCGCACGGTTCAGGAGCGCATGAGCGTGAAGGACCCCGAGGAGGTGACGAAGATCGCCGACCTCGTGAACTCCAAGAGCATCTCGTCGGCCATCGACTTCTTCTTCGGGCGCTCCGAACTGAGCCAGGTCGTCGATCAGACCAACCCGCTCTCCACGCTGGTGCACGAGCGCCGGCTCTCCGCGCTCGGCCCGGGCGGGCTGAACCGCAAGCGCGCGGGCTTCGAGGTCCGCGACGTCCACATCTCGCACTACGGGCGCATCTGCCCGATCGAGACGCCCGAAGGCACGAACATCGGCCTGATCGCGTCGCTCGGCATCTTCGCCTCCGTGGACGAGTACGGGTTCCTGCGCACGGCGTACCGGGTGGTGAAGAACGGCAAGCCCACCGGCGAGGTTGTGCACCTGCGCGCCGACGAGGAGATGAAGGCCGTCCTCGCTCCCGCCGACGCCGTGGCGCCCGATGGCAAGCTGCGTTCCGGCGCGATCCTGGCCCGCGTTGACAGCGAGCTGAAGGAGATCGATTCCGGGCAGGTCGATTACCTCGACATCTCGCCCAAGCAGATCGTGGGTATCTCGGCCGCGCTGATCCCGTTCCTGGAGCACGATGACGCGAACCGCGCGCTGATGGGCTCGAACATGCAGCGCCAGGCGGTGCCGCTGATCCGCGTGGAGCCGCCGGCGATCGCCACGGGGATCGAGACGCACGTCGGGATGAACTCGGGCATGGTGGTCCGGGCGAAGCGCGGCGGGACGGTGACGTTCGCCGACGCGGAGCGCATCATCATCGACAACGCGGACGAGTACGTGCTGCGCAAGTTCGTGGGCCTGAACGAGCGCACGTGCCTGAACCAGCGGCCGGTGGTCCGTGCCGGGCAGAAGGTCGGGAAGGGGGAGGTGATCGCCGACGGCGCGGCGACCGCGAACGGCGAACTCGCCATCGGCAAGAACGTGCTGATCGCCTTCAACACGTTCGACGGCTCGAACTTCGAGGACGCCATCGTCATCAGCGAGCGGCTGGTGAAGGACGACGTCTTCACGAGCATCCACATCGACGCCTTCGACGTGGAGATCCGCGAGACGAAGCTCGGGCGCGAGGAGTTCACCCGCGACATCCCGAACGTCTCGGAGAAGATGCTCCGCAACCTCGACGACAACGGGGTGATCCGCGTCGGGGCGCGCGTCGGGCCGGGGGACATCCTCGTCGGCAAGGTCAGCCCCAAGAGCAAGACGGAGCTCACGCCCGAGGAGAAACTGCTGCACGCCATCTTCGGCCGCGCCGGCGAGGACGTGAAGAACGACTCGCTGGAGGTGCCCGCGGGCGTCGAGGGCATCGTGATCGGGACCAAGAAGTTCTCGCGTCGCACGCACATGACCGAGGCCCAGAAGAAGCAGCAGAAGAAGGACATCGAGGCCTATGAGCGTTCGATGGACATGCAGGCGATCGACCTCTTCCGCGAGATGACCGCCGCGATCAACGCGATCACCGGCTCCGAGATGGTCGACCCGATGACCAGGCAGAAGGTCGGCGCGAGCGACATTCCCGAGGTCATTCTCGAGCAGATCAAGACCTTCGACGTGAAGTGGATCAAGGGTTCGAAGGAGGCCCGGGAGCGTGCGGAGGTCGTCCAGAAGCAGTACTGGCCCCGCGTCGAGGCGATCGAGCAGGAGAAGCAGCGCAAGGTCACGCACATGAAGCGCGGCGACGAACTGCCCTCCGGCGTGCTGGAGATGGTGAAGGTCTATCTCGCGTCGAAGCGGCACCTCTCGGTCGGCGACAAGATGGCCGGCCGCCACGGGAACAAGGGCGTCATCGCCCGGATCGTGCCCGAGGAGGACATGCCGTTCATGGACGACGGGACTCCGGTGGACGTGCTGCTGAACCCGCTCGGTGTGCCCAGCCGCATGAACGTGGGCCAGATCCTCGAGTTGCACCTCGGGTGGGCGGCGCACGTGCTGGGCTTCCAGGCCGTGACCCCGGTCTTCGACGGCGCGACGGAAACGGAGATCCACGCCGCCATCGAGGAGGCGAACGCGGACGTCGAGCGGCGCACCCGCGAGTTCGAGGAGCAGGGCCGCTGGCCGCACCCGCGCGAGATCCTGGCGAAGATGCCGCGCGGCGGCAAGATTCAGTTGTACGACGGTCGGACGGGCGACCCGTTCAAGCAGCGCACCTCGGTCGGGTTCATGTACCTGCTGAAACTGCACCATCTCGTGGACGACAAGATCCACGCCCGCGCGACCGGGCCGTACTCGCTCATCACGCAGCAGCCGCTGGGGGGCAAGGCCCGGACGGGCGGGCAGCGGTTCGGCGAGATGGAGGTGTGGGCGCTCGAGGCGTACGGGGCGGCGTACATCCTGCAGGAGTTGCTGACGGTGAAGTCCGACGACGTCGAGGGCCGCACCAAGATCTACGAGAGCATGGTCAAGGGCACGAACAAACTGGAGGCGGGCATGCCCGTCGCCTTCGACGTGCTGTGCAACGAACTGAAGGGCCTGGGCATGAACGTCACGCTGGAGAAGAAGCGGCTCGACACGGGGGCGCTGCTGTAGCCGAACTCGCCCCGGGCGTCGCGTGCGCGGAGGACCGCGCGCGGCGCCGATCGAACCCCGGTCCGTGGTCCTCGACGATCGTTCCACGCGGATCAGACCGCACGCATCGCGGGAGTAGACACGAATGTCCGACACCGTGTACGAGAGAGTGAACGACTTCACCGGCGTGAAGATCACCCTGGCGTCTCCCAACGACATCCGGGCGTGGTCCTACGGCGAGGTGAAGAAGCCCGAGACCATCAACTACCGCACGTACCGCCCCGAGAAGGACGGCCTCTTCTGCGAGCGCATCTTCGGGCCGGAGCGTGACTACGAGTGCGCCTGCGGGAAGTACCGCGGCACCAAGTACAAGGGCATCATCTGCGACCGCTGCGGGGTGAAGGTCACGCACTCGCGCGTGCGGCGCAAGCGCATGGGGCACATCAACCTCGCCGCCCCCGTCGTCCACATCTGGTTCTTCAAGAGCATGCCCAGCCGGCTCGGCACGCTGCTGGGCATGAAGACCTCGGACCTTGAGAAGGTCATCTACTACCAGGACTACGTGGTCGTGGACCCGGGCGACACCGAGATCAAGCCCCGGCAGATCCTCACGGAGGACGACCACCGCGCCGCCGTCGAGAAGTACGGCAACGCCTTCCGAGCGCTCATGGGCGCGGACGCCATCCGCGAACTCATCGAGCGTCTCGACCTCTCGCAGGAGGCGGAGCAGTTGCGGACCGACCTGCGCGAGACCCGCTCCAAGCAGAAGATCAAGGACTTCGCCAAGCGGCTGAAGCTCATCGAGCAGGTCCGCGGCAGCGAGAACCATCCGGCGTGGCTGGTGATGGACGTGATCCCGGTCATCCCGCCGGACCTGCGCCCGCTGGTGCTGCTCGAGTCGGGGAACTTCGCGACCAGCGATCTCAACGACCTGTACCGGCGCATCATCAACCGCAACAACCGCCTGAAGAAACTGATGGACCTCAACGCCCCCGAGGTCATCATCCGCAACGAGAAGCGGATGCTCCAGCAGGCGGTGGATGCGCTCTTCGACAACGGGCGCTGCCGCCGCCCCGTGCTCGGGTCGAGCAACCGACCGCTCAAGTCGCTGACGGACATGATCAAGGGCAAGCAGGGCCGCTTCCGCGAGAACCTGCTCGGCAAGCGTGTGGACTACTCCGCGCGATCCGTCATCGTCGTCGGACCGGAACTGAAGTTGCACCAGTGCGGCCTGCCCAAGAAGATCGCGCTCGAACTCTACCAGCCCTTCATCATCCGCCGGCTCAAGGAGCAGGGCCTCGCGGACACGATCAAGTCCGCCAAGCGCATGCTCGAGCGGCGCGACCCCGAGGTGTGGGACATCCTGGAGCAGGTCATCTACCAGCACCCCGTGCTGCTGAACCGCGCCCCGACGCTGCACCGGATGGGCATCCAGGCCTTCGAGCCGGTGCTGGTCGAGGGCAACGCGATCCGCATCCACCCGCTGGTCTGCGGCGGGTTCAACGCGGACTTCGACGGCGACCAGATGGCGGTGCACCTGCCGCTGAGCATCGAGGCGCAGGCGGAGGCGCACGTGCTGATGCTCAGCACGCACAACATCTTCTCGCCCGCGAACGGCAAGCCGATCATCTCCGCGTCGCAGGACATCGTCATGGGCGTGTACTTCCTGACCACGGAGGTGCCCGATTCGCGCCCCCCCGAGCAACTCCGCACGTTCAAGGACCGTCACGAGGCGATCCTGGCGTACGAGCAGGGGGTGATCGACATCCACGAGTTCATCCACGTCCGGGTGGACGGCTTCCGGTCGATCGTGTCCTCGCAGGGCGGCGCGCCCGAGACGTTCCCCGACAACGGCCGCATCCGCACCACCGCCGGGCGCGTGCTCTTCGCCGACGTGATCGAGGAGGCGAAGCGCATCGCCAGTCGGGAGTGGACGACCGAACTCGGGCTGGCGACGACCGATGAGCGTCGCGCCGAGTGCCGCCGGCGGCTCGAGCAGGTCGAGCACATGCCGTACTACAACTGCGCCCTGGGCAAGAAGGGGTGCGCCCGGGTCATCGACGACGTGTACGAACTGTGCGGGCGGCCGGCCACGATCGAACTGCTCGACCTGATGAAGGAGATCGGGTTCAAGCAGTCCACGCTGGCGGGGCTTTCGATCGGCGTGTACGACATGCGCATCCCGGCGGAGAAGGCCGAACTCCTCGCCGACGCCCAGCGCAAGGTCGATCGCGTCGAGAAGAACTACGACCGCGGCATCATCACGCCGCGCGAGCGGTACAACCAGCTGCTCGACATCTGGGCCCACTGCCGCGAGGAGGTCACCGAGAAACTCATCGAAACGCTCAAGCACGACCGGCGCGACGAGAACGGCGATTACGCCGATATCGCCTCCGGCGCCGGCAAGCACTACCTCAACCCCGTCTACCTGATGTCCGACTCCGGCGCCCGCGGCAACGTCAGCCAGATGATGCAGTTGGCGGGCATGCGCGGGCTGATGGCCAAGCCCTCGGGCGAGATCATCGAGACCCCCATCCGCGCGAACTTCCGCGAGGGCCTCAACATCCTCGAGTACTTCTCCTCGACGCACGGCGCACGGAAGGGCCTGGCCGACACCGCCCTCAAGACCGCCGACTCGGGCTACCTCACCCGCAAACTCTGCGACATCGCCCAGTCCGTGATCGTGGGCGAGCACGATTGCGGTTCAAGGCGGGGCATCGTCAAGCGCGCCATCTACAAGGGCGACGAGATCGACGTTCCCCTCCGCGACCAGATCGAGGGGCGCGTCAGCCTCAACAACATCGTCAACCCCGTTCGCGACGACCTCATCGTCCGCGAGAACGAGATCATCACCAAGGAGATCGCCAGGAAGATCGAGGAACTCGGGATCGATTCCGTCTTCGTACGCTCGCCGCTCACCAGCGACAGCAGCACCGGCTGCTCGGTCATGGACTACGGGCTGGACATGTCCACCGGCAAGCCGGTCGAGATCGGCATGGCGGTCGGCATCATCGCGGCGCAGTCCATCGGCGAGCCGGGCACGCAGTTGACGATGCGGACGTTCCACACCGGCGGCATCGGCACGCGCTCGGTCGCCGAGAGCGAGTACCGCGCGGGCGTCGCCGGCACCGTCGTCATCCGCGACTGCAGCGAGGCGCCGACCCACGACGAGGACGGACGCGAGGCGCTCGTCTCTCTCAAGCGCAACGGCGAGATCGCGATCTTCGACGCCAAGGGGCGCGAGGTCGAGAAGTTCAAGGTGCCGTACGGCGGGTTCATCCACGTCAAGCCCGGCCAGGAGGTGAAGAAGGGCCAGGAACTCGTGAAGTGGGACCCCCACCGCACCCCCACCCTCGCCGAAAAGCCCGGGCGCGTCCAGTTCGTCGACATCGTGCTGGGCGAGACCGCGCGCGAGGAGGACGCCGGTCGCGGCATGAAGGCCTTCGTCGTCATCGAGCACAAGGGCGACCTCCACCCGCAGATCAACATCGTGGACGAGCAGGGCAACATCCTCGACTTCCATTACCTGCCCGCCAAGGCCCGCATCGAGGTCAAGGACGGCCAGGAAGTCCAGGCCGGGCACATGCTCGCCCGCCAGCCCCGCGCCGCGGGCGGCTCGCAGGACATCGTCGGCGGCCTGCCCCGCGTGACCGAGATCTTCGAGGCCCGCAAGCCCAAGGACCCCGCCTACGTCGCCGAGATCACGGGGCGGGTCGAACTCCTCTCCGACAAGCGCAAGGGCAAGATGACCATCCGCATCACGTCGGACTCGGGCATCGAGAAGGACCACCACGTCCCGTCGGACAAGCACCTGCTCGTCCACGGCGGGGACTTCGTGCAGGCGGGCGACCCGCTGACCGAAGGCCCGCTCGTCCCGCACGACATCCTGCGCATCAAGGGCGAGGAGGCCCTCTGGACCTACATGCTCGACGAGGTACAGAACGTCTACCGCGCCCAGGGCGTGACCATCAACGACAAGCACATCGAACTCATCCTGAGCCAGATGCTCCGCAAGGTGAAGATCGAGAACCCCGGCGACACCGAACTCCTCCCCCAGGAAGTCGTGGACAAGTTCCAGTTCCGCCAGACCAACAACCGCATCGCGTCGATGCTTCGCGTCGTGGAGTCGGGCGGCACGGACCTGCGCGTGGGCGAACTCGTCCACAAGGACGACGTGAAGGAGGCCAACGCCAAGGCCGAGGCCGAGGGGAAGGATCCTGCCAAGACCAAGCGTGCCCGCCCCGCGACCGGGCGAACCTTGCTGCTCGGCATCACCAAGGCGAGCCTCCAGAGCGAGTCGTTCCTCTCGGGTGCGTCGTTCCAGGAGACGACGAAGGTGCTCACGGAGGCCGCGCTGCGCGGGGCGGAGGACACGCTGATCGGCCTGAAGGAGAACGTGCTGCTCGGGCACCTCATCCCCGCGGGCACGGGCTTCCGCGTGTACCAGGACCTGCGCGTCAAGTACCTCGCCGAGCCGCCGAAGGACGAGATCGACGAGGAGGCCGAGATGCTCGCCGAGGCGGCCCGGGCCGCGGAGGCGCTCGGCGCGAACCGCAACGACTCGCTCGGCGTTCCCCACGTCGAAGTCCGCAGCGACCTGGTAGCCGAACGGGCCGAAGCCGCGCGCGACAACTGAGCCGACGTCCACACAGCGCAGGCGTCGCGCTTGTGCCGCTCGTGCCTTCGTTCTATGTCGCGGCCTCGCGCTCCTGTCGTGCGCACTCCGCGTCCGACATGATCGGAAGCGTCGCGCGCCCCGTCGCGACGGCGAGCCGGATGTACGGCAGGCACAGCCCGCACGACTCGCCGCAGCCGGTGCGCTCGATCAGCCCGTCGATCGACAGGCGCTCGGAGCGCGCCAGCCGGATCAACTCGGCAAACGTCACGCCTCGGCATACGCACCGATCAACGTCCATGCGGCTCCCGTCATGCGCGCCAGCGCGCCGCCGGGATGTTATCTCTACGGCCCCGGCTCGTAATCAAACAGCACGTTGCTGTCCGTTTCGCCGGGCCATCCGAGTCCCACCCGGCCCGCCTCGGGCTGGTACAACCCGCTGGACCATGTGAACGTTCGGGCCGCGGCCGAGGCGTGGCCGTCGAGCCAGACGACGTTCGCGCGTCCATCGCGTCGGGAGGCGTGGCGAAAGTGGATCGAGGGGTCGGCGCGTGCCTCGGCGCCCCAATCCGGGTGGAATCGAGGCTCGGCGAACGAGTACTCGACGACGCCGCCGACGCCGTTGGAGCCGGCGAAGGCGGCGTCCGCGAAGGCGATCGTTGCGCCGGGCGTGGCGAAGCGTTCGCGCGACGAACCGGCGAGATCGGTGACGAGCGGGCGCGTGCCGTCGCTCGCCCGCGCGCGCACCACCCCGGCGTACGCGTTGTTGTAGCCGTACCCTCCCGCCGACCGCTCGAAGCCCGCGCCGGAATCGGCGAGCGTGCGCAGCGCGCCAGCGAAGGTGGGGCACTCGCGGACGAGCGTCGTGCCGAGGTGCTCGCTGAGCGTGCCGCCTTCGGGCCGGAACGGATCGGCGGCCTTGTCGCGGGAACCGTGCCAGCGTGTGAGGTTGCGGATCGTGTCCGGCGCACCCGGGGCGAGCGATCCGCCGTTGTCGTTCGCGTACAGGTCGTTGGCGGCCTGGACCTGGCGCAGATTCGAGAGGCACGCGGCCGACCGACCCGCCTCGCGTGCGCCGGCGAGGCCCGGCGCGAGCAGCCCCGCGAGCAGCGCGACGATGGCGACCACGACGAGCAACTCGACGAGCGTGAAGGCGTGGGCGGCGCGATTCACGGCCAGGGCCTCGCGGATTGCGGGCCGGCAGCGCCCCCGCCGGGGCCGGGCTTGAGAGACCGGACGATGGCGACGCCGCCGATCTCGGCGGACGACTCGCCGAAGGGCGTTCGCACCACGTTGCACGCCGTCGTGATGCGGATGAAGTCGAAGCCCGGCAACATCGCGGGCAGGCCGGTCGCCGGATCGACGGCCCAGGCGATGTCGAAGGCGTCGCCGCCGCCGGACCCGACCGACACGCCGACCTCGAACGGATCGTCGGGCACGGTGTAGAAGCGGTCGGGCGTGATGGTCGGGTCGTCGATCGCGTTGTTGCCGGTCAGATCGCCGAGCACGAGCGTCGGCGAGAGATCGGCGTACCCCCACACGCCCTCGACGGTCGCCCACGGCCCGTTGGGATTGTCGAGCACGGGAGACACCTCGAACACCGCTGGGGGGGGGCGGTACGCCCACGTCGTCCACGTCCCCGAAGCGCCGAACGGCAGCCACGAGGCCTGGTGCGGCGGCCAGGTCGGGTCGGCAATGTCATCGTCCCACGTCTGCCAGTCGAGATGCACCGCCGGGGGCAGCGCGAGATGCGACCCGGGCATCACGAACCATGGATCGTCCGGGATGCCGTTGCCGTTGGCGTCGAGGCTGATCTCGACCGTCGCCGCCTCGGCCCAGCGTCGGTTCGGGTCGCCGCCGACCCAGAAGGCGTTGCCGAAGACGATGAAGTCGATGCCCATCGGGTTCTTCGGATCGTCCACCACGCGCCGGTCGAAGCCGAGGGTGATGGAGCCGCCGAAGCCGCCGAGGGTGACGACCTTGGTGTCGTCGCCGTCGAGCGTGCCGCCGCCGACGGGCGGGCCGAGGGCGCGGGACGGGTCGTTGAAGGCCGGATGCCGCACGAACTGTCCCGGCGCGGGGCTGTAGTCGAGGACGCGTGTGGCGAACCACGAGACCTCCTGCGCAAACACCGGCGCCGGCGAGGAGTTCACCACGGAGGCACAGAGAGCGCAGAGCAGGAGTTGGAGAAGGAAGATCTGCGGCCGTCGCCCCGTGTGCCCGTCACTCTGCCACTCTGCCGCTCCGCCACCGCGACACTTCTTTCGTGAAGCCTCACGCATCGCGCCGCCTCCTGACGCTGAGGGCCGCGAGCGCGAGCAGCGCGGCCGATCCGGGGGCGGGCACCGTGGCGAACCACTCGCCGCCGTCGAAGGCGTACAGCTCGCCGGTCGAGGCGTTGTACGAGGCCGAGAAGAACGCGAACCCGCCGGTCGGCGGCGTCAGCATCCGCATCTGGAGCGGGTCGTTGCGGTCGATCGGTCCGAGGCCCGCCAGTGCGTCGGCGATCGCGCCGGCGTGGATCACGCCGAGGTAGCCGTAGTCTCCTTCGAAGTAGTCCCCCCCCCCGATGGCGAGATTGCCGAAGGCGTCGAAGGCGAGTGATACGCCGCTGAGGGCGTCACCGATGAGCACGCCCTGCGACTCGAAGTCCGCTGGGCCGTGCTGCCACGCCGCCGGTTCGAAGGCCTTGATCCAGCCCGTGTCGGACCCGCCGCCGTAGCCGAGGCCGTTGGCGGTGTAGAGACGCCCGGCCGAGTCGAAGGCGACGCCCGCGGAGGCCCCCGCGATGTTGTCCACGATGGTCACGTTGACGGGCGCGCTCGGATCGCTCATCACGTCGAGCAGCGAAACCCGTGACGGCGATCCGAAATCGCCGGCGGTCAGGGCCAGCCGCCCGTCGTGCGACCAGGCGCCGTGGTAGTGGGGGAGGTCGTAGTAGGACGCGATGCCGGGCGTGAGCGTCGTCGGCGCGCCGGGCGTGCCGAGCGCCTCGACGCCGAAGACCACGACCGGCCGTCCGAACCCCGTGCCCACCGCGATCGTCCCCGTCGGCCCGACCGCGACGAAGGCCGGGTCGCTTCCCCCCCCTGTCTTGCCGGCGTCGAAGACCGCGACCTCGTCGAACGCGCCCGATCCGACGCCGCTCTCGACGAACACGCTGTTGCCGGTGACGGCGAGCATCCGGCCGTCGGGCAGCGCGCCGCCCATCACCTGGTAACTCTGCGGCCCGATCGGCGGAGGCGTCACCACCCGCCACGACTGACCGTACCGCTCGAACGCGTCCGCGAACGCCGGCGACGCGGCACAGACACCCAGCGCGGCCGCCGCCGCGCACGACACAACCACCGTTCTCATCCCGATCACTCCGCGTTCGTCCCGATTCGCGCGGGACGGTCCCCGACCTTGCTCAGGCCGCCGCGGGGGCGTGGGGCGTGCATCGGCAGTGGGGGGCGCGCCGGGAACGAGCGCGGAGCCGCCGCCGAAGCCCCTGAACGCGGGGGCCGACCGGACCGATCGGACGCTCGGAGCGCGCGCCGCGCGCACGCCCTCGCGTCCGGCCATCGGCAGGTCTTCCGGCTCCGGGCGACGCGGGTCAGCCTTCCCACCGCTCCCCGGTCGCTCCGGGGGGCACGCGGCAGTGGCTCTCATCGACCCGCGGTACACGCCCGTCACGGCGGCGCGTCCGCGGTGGAATCGGCCCGCCCGCAGGCGAGACCTCACCACACTTCCCTCTTCACCCCGCCCGCCGCACACACGCGGCCGCACGGGGCACCGATGACGGACGCAGCCTACCGCGCCCCCGGCTCGTGTCAAGCGGGGCATCGCACGCGGGGAGCGATTGCGGCGGGTGCCACGACTCGCCGCAACTCCCTTCTCTCCTACTTCTACCCTCTCTCCGCGGCGCAGTAGTGTTCTCCCGACCACTGCCCGATGCCCCCCCGCATCACGCGCGGGGAGACGGCGGAGGGGAGGAAGGAGACGGAGGCCGCGAGTGATGGCACCCGGCTGCAGCGTGACCCGTTCACGTGCGCCCACTGCGGCTACGACCTCCGCGGCCTGCCGGGGCCGATCTGCCCGGAGTGCGGGCGGCGTGCAGAGGGGGCGACGGGGCCTGCCGACGAATAGGTGCGTGGGAGAAGGTCGGGCGCTTTGGCACTCGCTTGCGCTTCGTGCTCTGTTCCGCTCCGTGCCCGGCCTTGACTGCTTACGCGATCGTCATCGTCGGCGGGTCCAGCGGCAGGCTGCGGGCGAGGTTCATGTAGTTCCGGAACGCCGCGTCCAGTTCGGTCATCGAGTCCGCCGGGAACTTGTCGAGCAGGGCGCGGGCGATCTCGAACGCCGCCACGTTCTCCATCACCACGCTCGCCGCGCTCACGGCGCAGATGTCCGACCGTTCGTACTGGCTCTGCTCCGGCTGTTTCGTATTCAGGTTCACGCTCGGCAGGCCGCGCAGCAGCGTCGAGATGGGCTTCATCGTCCCGCGCACCACCACCGGCTGGCCGTTGGTCATGCCGCCCTCGGTGCCGCCGGCGTTGTTCGTCGGCCGCTCGAAGCCGAGCGTGCTCGTCCCGACCTTCGCGGCCTCGAACCCGATCGGGTCGTGGACCTGCGAGCCGGTGCGCCGCGCGCACTCGCGTCCCAGCCCGATCTCGACCGCCTTGAACGCCTGGATGCCCATGACGGCATACGCGATGCGGGCGTCGAGTTTGTCGCGCCAGTCCATGCACGAGCCGAGGCCCGGCGGGCAACCGAAGACGTGCGCCTCCACCACGCCCCCGACCGTGTCCTTGTCGATCTTCGCCTGCCGGATGATCTCGCACTGCCGCTCCGTCACCGCGGCGTCGGGGCAGTAGGTCTCGCTCGCGTCGCGCGCCGCCGCCATCTCCCGCCAGTTCTCCGGCGTTACCCGCACTGCGGTCTCCGCGTCGAGGATGGCCCGCACGAACCCGAAGACCTCGACGCCGTACTCGCGCAGCAGGCACCGCGCCACCGCACCGGCCGCCACGCGGGCCGCGGTCTCTCGCGCGCTCGCCCGCTCCAGCGTCTCGCGGCAGTCGGTCGTCAGCCACTTGACGCTCCCGGCCAAGTCCGCGTGCCCCGGCCGCGGGCGATGCACCGGCGGCGTCTTCTGGGCGTCGTCGATCCGCGAGTCCTTGTTTCGGACGACCATCGTCAGCGGCGAGCCGATGGTGTGCCCCTGGCGCACGCCGGAGAGGAACTCGACGCGGTCGGTTTCGATGCGCTGCCGCCCGCCGCGGCCGTACCCGCCTTGTCGGCGCGAGAGTTCCGCGTTGATGAAGTCCACGTCGAGCGTGAGTCCGGCGGGCAACCCGGTGACGGTGCACAGGACCGCAGGCCCGTGCGACTCGCCGGCCGTCTGGTAGTCGAGGCGTGGCATGGCGGAAGCATACCGCTACAGCCAGCGCAGGATGCGCAGGATGTCGGCGTGGTTGTCGGTCCAGACCGGGAAGCCGGGCGGCGGCGTCAGCGGCAGCCAGCGGGCGTCCGGCTCGATGCGGCGGAGCGTCTCGCGCGAGGGAGAGAGCACGATCCAAGTGCACCCGAATCGCCCCGCACCGCGGCCCTCGCCCTCCTCGTCCTGCCGGATCAGCCCGTGCAACGACGCGTCCTCCGCCAGCGCGGCCACGACCGGCGGCAGGTCGAGGTTCCGGTTCGAGACGTGCAGGGCGATGACGCCTCCGGGACTGAGTTTGCTCGTGTAGACCTCGAACGCCTCGCGTGTCATCAGGTGGACCGGGATCGAGTCCGAACTGAAGGCGTCGAGGATGAGCAGGTCGTAGTGCCCGTCCGGCTCGTCGCGGAGCGTGAGTCGCCCGTCGCCGAGGACGTAGCGGATCTCGGCCTTGGAGTCGGGCACGAACGTGAAGTGGCCCGAGTCCCGCGCGATCCAGACGACGTGCGGGTCGATCTCGAAGTAATCGAACCGCTGGCCCGGCCGCCCGTACGCCGCGAGCGAGCCGGACCCAAGCCCGACCAGCCCGACGCGGTGCGCCGTCGCGCCGAAGACCCCCATGATCGCGCCCGCCGGCCCGTCGGGGTGGTAGTAGGCGAGCGGCATGCCGGCGATGGGCGTGCCGCGGCTCTCCAGCCCGTGGATGGTCGTGCCGTGCAGCAGCGTCACCGTGCGCCCAGACTCGGAGAGCGTAACCGTGTGGACTCCGAAGAAGGTCCGGTCCTTGTGCAGCACGCTGACGCCCTGCGTCGCGCCGATCGTGCCCGCGCCCATCAGCACGGCCAGTGAGAGCGCGAAGGCGAGCGGCTTGCCCGAGGCCAGATAGGTCGCGAACGCGGGCACGCCGACCAGCAGCGCCTGCTGGTTGATGTCGGCCCCGCCGTGGTTCGTCCGGATCCACGCGCGCATCAGGACGATCCACGCGACCAGCCCGACGGGGAAGAGCACCGGGGACGCGGTGTCCAGCGCCTCGCGCCACGTCGGCCCCGCTTCGCGCCGCCCCTTCGCGCTCGGCGTGCGCTTCCCGGACGGGGCAGGCGGGGCGGGCTTCGGCGTCCGCGGGATGGCCAGGCACGCCAGCGCGAGCACCAGCGGGTACTCGAGCACGTCGTTGAAGACGACGGGTGCGATCAGGGCGTTGAACACCCCGCCGAGCGCGCCGCCCACCGAGATCAGCAGGTAGAACTCCGTCAGGCGCGCCGGCTCGGGGCGCAGCGCGGCCAGCCGGCCGTGGCAGAGCAGCCCCGCCGCGAGCAGTCCCGCCAGGTGCAGCACGATCAGCGCGGCGATCGGGTTGTGCGCCTCCATCAGGAACGCCAGCGCGATCCCGACCGCCAGCACCTTCCACGTCTTCGTCACGCGGCTGGCGTGCGTCGGCCCGGACGAGGCCAGCGACCTGCGCGAGAACGCGAGGATGAACGTGACCAGGTACACGCCCAGCGGCAGGACCCACAGCAGCGGGATCGCCGCCACGTCCGTCGTGACGTACTGCGTCACGCCGAGCATCAGGCTCGACGGGAGGAACGCCAGCGCGACCCAGGCGACTCGGGGGGGGATCGAGAATCCAAGGCCGAAGACCGAGAACGAGAGGGCGAGCGCCGTGCGTTCGGGACCCGGTTTCTGCGGCGTGCTTTCGGCGGCGGGTTCGGCCTTCCGTTTGCCGGCGCGCATCACCGCCACGGCGCACGCCGCCGCCAGCAGCACGAACGCCGCGTAGCCGACGGTCCACGCGACGCCCTGCTCCCTGAGTCCGAGCGCAGGCCCGAGCGCGAAGGGGTACGCGAGCAGGCCGAGCAGGCTCCCCGCGTTGCTCGCGGCGTAGAGGAAGTACGGGTCGCCCGATCCCGTGTGCGGCGTGAGGCTGAACCACCGCTGGAGAAGCGGCCCCGCGCTCGCCACCGCGAAGTACGGCAGGCCGACCGCGAAGCCGAGCAACGCCAGCAGCGCGAGCGATGGCGGCGCGTCGGACGCCAGTCCCAGCCGCGCCTCGGGGAGCGCGATCGGCAGCGCGACGAACGCCGCGAGCAGCACCACGCCGTGCACGACGCCCTGCCACCGCGCCGCGACGCGCGTCGTCAGCAGGTGGGCGTAGAGGTACCCGCCGAGCAGCGCGGTCTGGAAGAACAGCATCGCCGTGTTCCAGACCGCGGGCGTCCCGCCGAACGCCGGCAGGAAGAGTTTGGCCGCCAGCGGCTGCACGACGAACAGCAGCGCGGCAGCAACGAAGATCGCGATGGCGAAGACGATCGGCATGGACCATCCCCGGGTCGCGCCGAGCATACCACGCCGCCCGCGTCGCCGCCGCCCTCAGCCGGTGTGGTCCCAGCCCATCTCGCCCGCGTCGTGCTCGCGCCCGTAGGCATCGACGATCGTCGCCCCGGGCGCCTCGTCCTCGCGGCACGCACGGACCACGCCGATCGGGCCGACCAGCGGCGGGTCGGCGTCAAAGGGGACGGAACCGTCGCGGCCGTCGCGGGGGGCGACGCACACCAGGAGTTCGTAGTCCTCGCCCTCGCGCACGGCCTGTCGCCAGTCGCGGCAGCGGTGGCTGACGGGGACTCTCGCGGCGTCGATGACGAGCCGGGTTCCGGAGGCCGCACCGATCCGACCCGCATCGCGCCCAAGCCCGTCCGAGAGGTCGATCATGGCGCGGACCAGCCCGGATCGCGCGGCGGCACGCCCCGCGTCGAGGCGCGGCTCGAACCGCAGGTGCCACCCGGACTCGAACGAGCCGCCGACCCGACCGGTGAGCCAGAGTTCATCGCCGGGGCGCGCGCCCGAGCGGAGCACGGGGTCCGCGCCGTCCATGTTGCCGACGATGGTGACGGTGAGCGTGAGCGGGCCGGGGCCGACGGCGATGTCGCCGCCGACGATCGGGCAGCGCCAGTGGCGCCCCCACGCGTGCAGCGCTTCGCAGAGTTCGCGCCCGTGCGCGTAGTCGGGGGGCAGCACGCCCGCGGCCAGGCCCCACGAGGGCACGCCCCCCATCGCGGCGATATCGGAGATGGAGCGCGTGACGGCCTTGCGGGCGACGAGGTCCGGCGGCGTCCCCGGCTCGAAGTGCCGACCCTCGACGGCCTGATCGACGGTGAGCAGGAGCACGTCGCCGCGGGGCGTGCGGACGACGGCGCAGTCGTCGCCCGGGCCGACGAGGACATCTCCCCCGGCGGCGTTGATGCCGCCGGCGAGGGCGTAGACGTGGGCGAGCAGGTCGGACTCACGCATCGGCGCAAGTGTATCGGTAGACTCGGCGGGCATGGAGATGCCCGTCGAGATCCGGTACACGCTGACGAAGCCGCAACTTGTGGAGGCGTCGCTGAGCCTGATCCGGCACGGGTGCTACGACGACGCCCTCCGCCACAGCCGCCGGGTGCATCTGCGGTCGCTCTGCTGGTGGGGTCCGCTCTCGTTCGCTGCGACGGTCGGCGTGCTCACGCTGTACGACATGGTGCGCGGGCAGCCGCCCAGCATGAACCTCCTGCCTGCCATCGTGCTCGGGACTCTCGTTACCGTGTTGCTCTTCCTGAACTATTCCCAACTCGCCACACATCGGCTCGAATACCTGAAGCAAGCGCAAGCGGGTTGGAAGGGGGCGGCCGGGGTCGGCTCGTGCGGCCCCATCGTCGTCCGGCTCGACGAGGACGGCCTGACTTACCGCGACACCTGGACCGAGTCGAAGTTCGCGTGGCCGATGGTCTGTCAGGCGTTCGAGGTGGGCGAGTTCGTGCTGTGCATCACGCATTCCCAGAGGATGATCGCCGTCCCGATCGCAGCGATTCCGCAGCCTGCGACACCGGATGGGCTTGTGAACGCCGCGCGGGATGCGTTCGCTCGCGCCGGGGGCGTCAAGGCGCTGATCGTCGCGCACCTCGCGGACCACGACGCCCCGTGTCGGCGGTGCAAGTACAACCTGCGCGGCGTCGGTCAGCCGGCCTGCCCCGAGTGCGGGCGGGCGGTGGACTTGAGCGATCTGTAGGCGGGCACCGTCATCTTCCTCTCCCGCCCTCCAGCCCCCGCTGCAGCAGCACGAACGCGAGCAGCAGGCCGCCGACGGCGATGCGGAACCACCACGAGTTCGTCACGCCGGCGTGGGGCATGGCCTCCTGGATGAGGCCGAAGATCAGCACGCCCGCTACCGTGCCGAGGATCGAGCCTGCGCCGCCCGCGAGCGGCGTGCCGCCGATGACGACCGCGGCGATGGCGTCGAGTTCGTAGAGGTGGCCCGCGGTGGCGTTGCCCGCGCCCGTGGTGAGGGTGGCGGCGACACCGGCGAGGGCGGCGCACAGGCCGCTGATGGCGTAGACGCTGACCTTCACGCGGCCGACGCGGACTCCCATGAGGCGTGCGGACTCCTCGCCGCCGCCGAGGGCGTGGGCGTCGCGTCCGAAGCGCGTCCAGCGTGCGACGATCCAGCCCGCGAGGGCGACCACGACGAACAGCACCACCGCCGGCGGCACCGGGCCGGACGCCCACTCCGAGAGCGTGCGGTGGAACGGGTGGCGGATGGTGATGGACCGCTCGCTCACCATCAGCGCGCAACCCCGGTAGCAGAACATGCCCGCGAGGGTGACGAGGAACGGCGGGAGCGCGAAGCGGTGGATGAGTGCCCCCGTCGCGGCCCCGCCCGCCGTGCCGATCGCGAGCGCGACGCCGAACGCCGGCAGCGGGTGCCAGCCCTGCTGGACGAGCGAAGCGACGAGGATGCTCGCGAACCCGATCGCCGCGCCGACCGACAGGTCGATCCCGCCCGAAATGATGACGAACGTCATCCCGACGCAGACCAGCCCGAGCACAGCGTTGCCGACGAGCAGATTGCGGGCGACGCCCGGCGACAGGAAGCCCGGGAACGCGATCGCGCACGCCGCGAAGAGGGCGATCAACACGCCGACCGTCGCCGCCAGCGGCGCATGTTGCGCGGAGAGCAGCGCGGGAACGCGAAGAGCGCGAAGACGGCGAAGCGGTCGGGAATCCGGGCCGCGCGGAGTCATGGCCGGCTCCGAATCTTGATCCATGCCCGGACGCGCTCGGACGCGGCCAGGCAGACGGCGAGCACCGCCGCGGCCTTGACGATGAGCGTCGCGTTGGGGCTGACGTCGTGCAGGTAGAGCGTGGTCGTCAATCCCTGGATGAACAGTGCGCCGAGGGCGGCCCCGGCGAGGGAGAACCGGCCGCCGCGCAGCGATGTGCCCCCCAGCACCGCCGCCAGGATGGCGTCGAGTTCGAGGTAGAGGCCCGCGTTGTTCGCGTCGGCGGCGCGGATGTCGCTCGCGGCGAGCAACCCGGCGATGGCCGCGGCCAACCCGCAGAGGACGTAGGCGGACGCCTTGACCGCGCGCACGCGCACGCCCGCGAGACGCGCCGCCCGCTCGTTGTCTCCGGCGGCCTCGATGAAGAGTCCGAGCGCGGTGCCGCGTGAGAGCAGCAGCGAGCATGCGAGGGCGGCGGCGGCGATGAGGACGGGCATCGGCGCGCCCGCGACAAACCCGGCGTCGAGGAAGTTCAGCACGGGGTCGTTGAAGGTGACGATCTGCCCCCCCGTGAGGAGTTGGGCCGCCCCGCGCCCGGCGACCATCAGCACGAGCGTGGCCACGATCGGCTGCACGCCCGCCCCGGCGACGAGCGCTCCGTTGAACGCCCCCGCCGCCGCCCCGACGGCGACGGCCGCCGCGATGGCCGACCACGCGTTCACCCCGTGCCGGGCCGCCAGCGTCGCCGCGGTCGCGCCGGCGATCGCCATGACCGCGCCGACCGAGAGATCGACTCCGCCCGTCGCGATGACGAGCGCCATGCCCAACGCGAGCAGCACCACCACCGCGCCGCGGTTGAGCACGTCCACCATCGAACCCGCGAGCCTGCCCTCGACCGTCGTCAGGTCGAAGAAGCCCGGCGTGTACGCGGCGTTGAACGCCAGCAGCAGGCCCACCGCGACCGCGGCGGGCGCGGCCCGACCGAACGCGCGCAGCGCGGCCCGTGCGGCGTCACGCACGCTCGCCCTCCCCGGCGATCAGCCGCATCACCGACTCGACGGTCACTCCACCGCCCGAGAGTTCGCCCGCCGCGCGCCCGTCCCGAAGCACCAGCACGCGGTCGCACACGCGCACGACCTCCTCGATCTCGGACGAGATGAACAGCATCGCCACGCCGCGCGCGCACAGGTCGCCGACCAGCCGCTCGATCTCCGCCTTCGCACCGACGTCGATCCCACGCGTGGGCTCGTCGAGCAGCAGCACGCGCGGCTCGACGGCCAGCCAGCGGGCGAGCACCACCTTCTGCTGGTTCCCGCCGCTCAGTTCGCCCGCGGGCTTCTCGACTCCCGGCGTCGCGATGCGCAGCGAGCGCACGAAGCGCTCGGCGATCGCTCGCTGCCCGCGCCGACCGATCGGCCTCCACCACCCCCGGCGGGCCTGCACGGCCAGCGCGATGTTCTCCCGGACCGACAGCCCGGGCACGATCGCGTCCGCCTTGCGGTCCTCCGGGCAGAGCGCGATCCCGGCGGCGATCGCGCGGCGCGGCGAGCCGGGACGCACGCCGCGCCCGTCGATCTCGACGCGCCCGCCCTCGGGCCTGTCCGCGCCGGCGATCATGCGCGCAGTCTCCGTCCGTCCCGACCCGAGCAGCCCCGCCAGCCCGAGCGCGCCGCCCCGGCGCAGGTCCAGGTCGATCGGCCCGACGCGCCCCCGGCGCAGGCCGCGCGAGCGCAGCGCGGGGTCGGCCGACGATCCCGCCCGGGCGTGCGTGCCCCCGATCGCCCGCGCCTCGTCGATCGACACGCCGAGCATGAGGGCGACGAGTTCGAGGCTCGGCAGTGCTCGTGCGTCGCGCACCGCGACCGCCCGCCCGTTGCGCATGACGGTCACGCGCGCGCACAGGTCGTAGACCTGCCCGATGAAGTGCGTGATGAAGACGACGCCGATGCCGCGGGCGGCCAGGCCGCGCACCACGCCGAACAGGCGAGCCGTCTCGTCCGCGTCGAGGCTCGAGGTCGGTTCGTCGAGGATGAGGACGCGGGCGTCGAGGTCGAGGGCGCGGGCGATGGCGGCCATCTGCTGCACGGCGATGGGGAGCGAACCGAGCGGCCGCCCAACGTCCGCCCGCACGCCGAGCCGCGCCATCAGTTCCTCGGCCCGCCTGCGCACCGCGCGCCGGTCGATCAGCCCGAACCTCCGCGGCTGCCTCCCGAGCAGCAGGTTCTCGGCGAGCGAGAGGTTCGGCGCGAGGTTCACCTCCTGATAGACCGTGCTGATACCCAGCGTCTGCGCCTCGACCGGCGTGCGGGGGCGGACGACGCGGCCGCCCAGCCGCACCTCGCCCGCATCCGGCGGCACCGCGCCGGTCAACGCCTTGACGAGCGTGGACTTGCCGGCCCCGTTCTCGCCCATCAGGGCGTGGATCTCGCCCGCGCGGAGCGAAAAGTCCGCGCCGTCGAGCGCGCGCACGCCGGGGTAGACCTTGACCAGCCCGCGTGCTTCGAGCAGTGGGGGTGCGTCGCCCATCGCGGCGTCAGCATACCTGCGCGCCGCCCGGGGCCGTCAGTACTTCCGCGTCCCGATGACCTCCGCCGCGACGGACTGGTCGAAGACCCGGTCCTCGACCTTGATCCACTTCGGGAGCGTCTCGCCGGCGATCGCCCGCTCGACGGCGTCGAACGCCGCCGGGCCGAGCAGCGGGTTGCACTCCACGGTGCAGTTCAGTTTGCCCTCGACCATGGCCTCGAAGGCGGCCCGCACGCCGTCGATGGAGACAATGACGGCGTCCGTGCCCGGCTTCAGGCCCGCCTCCTCGATCGCCTGGATCGCGCCCAGCGCCATGTCGTCGTTGTGCGCATAGACGGCGTCGATCTTCTCGCGTTCGGCCTTCAGGAACGCCTCCATGACCTCCTTGCCCTTGGCGCGCGTGAAGTCGCCGGATTGCGAGCGGACGATGCGCATCTCCGGGAAGTCGGCGAGAGCCTCCTCGAAGCCGCGCTTGCGGTCGATGGCGGGCGCGGAGCCGGGCGTGCCCTGGAGTTCCACGATGCGCCCCGCCCCGCCCAGCCGCTCGGCGAGCCAGCGGGCGGCCATGCGCCCCTCCTCGACGAAGTCGGAGGCGATGAGCGTGGTGTAGAGCGAGTCGTCCTCGACTTCCACGCCGCGATCCACCAGCACGACGGGGATGCCCGCCCGCTTCGCCTCGCGCAGCACCGGCTCCCACCCCGTCTCGACCACGGGGGCGAGGATGATCGCGTCCACCTTCTGCAAGATGAAGGTGCGCAGGGCGCGGATCTGGTTCTCCTGCTTCTGCTGGGCGTCGCTGAACTTCAGGTCCACGCCGCGTGCCTCGGCCTCGGCCCGGATCGACTCGGTCTCGGCGGTGCGCCACGCGCTCTCCGCACCGATCTGCGAGAACCCGACGACCAGCCGCTTCGTGCCGCCGGAGTCGGGCTCGACGGCCTGTTCCTTGCACGCCGATCCGAGAAGGGCGGCGGCGGCACACGCGACAATCAGCCTGCGCATCGGTCATTCCTCATTTCGGTTGCGTCACACGTTCCCAGTCGTCGCTTCGGAATGGCGAGGCGGGCAGCCCGGCACCGTTGAACAGGTTCGGCTCGACGGCCGCCCCCCACCCGTAGCGCACCGCGATCGGCTCGGGCACAAGAGGGCTGAACACGAGCACGCTCGAGCCGTCGATGATCGCGCCCGCGGGGTGGAAGACGCGGTCCGAACCGGCGACCTCGAAGCCGCGCGGCAGGCCGCCCTTGGCCATCAGGCCGTCGGCGTGCGCGAAGCGGGCGATGATCATCCCGTCGTCCGACGACACGCCGAGGAAGACCGGGCCGGAGCATTCAAGGCCGGCGACGCCGTAGGTCCGGGCGAGCGCCCACAGCGCGAGCCGCCGTCCGACCTCCTGCTTGTTGCGCGGGTGGATGTCCTTCGCCTCGCCGATGTCCATCGTCACGACCATGCCCGTGTGCGGCGTGCGCATGGCGAGGAGTTGCGCCTCGCGCAGTTCCGCCGTCTCGCCCCGATCGTTCGCGTACTCGAACGGCGCGATCTGGACGAAGTAGAACGGCATCTCGGGGTTCTCGAACGCATCGCGCCAGTCCCCGATGAGCGCCGGGAACAGCGTGCGGTACCGCCACGCCCGCCCGCGGTTGGACTCGCCCTGGTACCAGATCACGCCGCGCACGGCCATCGGCGTCAGCGGGGCGATCATGCCGTTATGGAGGGCGGTCGGCGAGTTCGGCCCGATGCGGCGCGGCTCGGGTCGGGGGGGGGGCGAGCCGTCGATCGCCCGCCGGTACCGCCAGTCGCCGGCGAGTCGGACGGGCGTCGCCGTCGCCGCGTCCGCGGGTCTCGCCCAGAGGTCCTCCGGCGAGCCGTTGATGCCGCCAAGGCCGCCCGTGTCGAGCACCGCCACCGCGACCGTGTTCCGCCCGGCGACGACGAGCCGACCGGGCGCCGTGTAGCGTCGCGGCCGGTTCCAGTGTCCCTGCCCGGTCATCTCGCCGACTTTCTCGCCGTTGAAGAAACACCAGTCCTGGTCGTCGATCGGCCCGAGCGAGAGCAGCAGGTCGCGCCCGGCCCACTCGGGCGGCAGGTCAATGGTTGCGCGGAACCATGCGGTGCCGTCGAAGCCGCCGAGGTCCGGCCCGGCCCAGGTCGCGGGGACCGGGTGGGTCGCCCATGACGAGTCGTCGAAGTCGGGCCGCGTCCACGCGAGCCGTTCGTCGCGCTCGATCGCCCGCTCCCACGCCGCGACCGCGTCGGCGTGCTCGCGTTCGAGCCGGTCGGGGTCGTCGCGCGTCAGGCGCACGACTTCGAGGCGGTCGGCGAGTTCTGGGAATCGGGCGACCGCCGCCTCGCTCATCCACGCCTCGCAGACCGTGCCGCCCCAGTCGGCGGAGATCAGCCCGATCGGGACGCCGAGTTCGCGGTGGAGTTCGCGGCCGAAGAAGTACGCGGTCGCGCTGAAGGTGCGCGCGGTCTCGGGCGTGCAGGCCGTCCACGCGCCGCGGCAGTCGTCCTCCGGCGCGGCCGCGATCGTGTTGGCGACCGTGAACAGACGGATCGAGGGGAAGTCCGCCGCGGCGACCTCGGCCTCCCAGTCGAGCACGCCGGTGTAGCCCGGGCCGACGTTGCCGAGCGGCATCTCCATGTTGGACTGGCCGGAGCAGAGCCAGACCTCGCCGATCAGCACGTCGGAGATCGTCAGTTCGTTCCCGCCGCGCACCGCGATGGTGTGCGGCCCGCCCGCGCCGGGCGTGCGGAGGCGGACCATCCATCGGCCGTGCTCGTCGGCGGTCGCTCCGGCGGGCTGCGCGCCGGGCCAGTCGGGCGAGACGGTGACGCGCTCGCCGGGGTCGGCCCAGCCCCAGAGGCGGGCCTCGGCCTCGCGCTGGAGGACCATGCCGTCGTCGAAGACGGCGGGGAGGCGGACGTCGGCCAGCGAGGCGGAGGCGATGGCGACCGTTGCCGCCGTGGCGAGTCGCTGGAAGGGCGTGCTCATGCCCTGAGCATACCGCACCCGGCGTGCCGGTATGCTCTGGGCATGAGCGATGGCGAGCAGGCGTTCAACGCGCGGGCGATCACCCGTCCTGATCCGACGCTGATGCGGTACTACCTGGTGGTGGCGATCCTGACCGGGCCGCTCTTCCCGATCTTCATCGTCGAGCGGTACTGCCGCTACCGGACGCTTCGGTACCGCTTCGACGACGAAGGGGTCTGGATGTCGTGGGGGCTGCTGTTCAAGCGCGAGATCAACCTGACGTACAGGCGCATCCAGGACATCCACGTCTCGCGGGGGCTGATCCAGCGGTGGTTCGGCCTCGCGGTCGTGCAGATTCAGACGGCCTCGGCGAGCGCGACGCCGGAGATGACGATCGAGGGCGTGCTGGAGGCGGATGCGCTGCGGGACTTCCTCTACCAGCGCATGCGCGGGGCACGGGGCGAACGGGAGGAAGCGGACCCGGGGGCGACGCCGGTCGAGGGGGACGAGTTGCTCGAGACGTTGCGCGAGGTGCGTGACGCCCTGCGCGCGCTGGCCGCGCCGGGAGGCGCCGCGTGAGCCGGGCCGCCGACCGCGCCTGCGAGTGGGTCTACCGCGGCGTGTGGGGCGCGCTGGCGCGCCGGTTCCGCGTGCCCGATCAGCCGCCGACGCTGCCGGCGCGACCGGGCGAGGAGATCCGCTCGACGCGCCCCGCGCCGGGCTACCTGCGGTACGTCAAGTTCAAGTTCTGGATCGTGCTGCTGCTGATCGACGGCGCGCTCACGGCTCTCTGGATCGGCCTGCTGGTCGCGGACCGCACGCTCGGCCTCGTGATGCTGCCGGTGTATCTGGCGGTGGCGATCGTGCCGGACCTGATCGCCTACGTCGCGATCCACCTGCGCTACGACACGACGTGGTACGTCTTCACGGGGCGGAGCCTGCGGATCCGGCGGGGCATCTGGACGATCCGCGAGAGCACCATCACGTTCGAGAACGTGCAGAACGTCGCCGTGCGACAGGGGCCGCTCCAACGCCACTTCGGCATCGCGGACCTGCACGTGCAGACGGCGGGCGGCGGGGGCGCGGCGCCGCCCGGCGCGCAGGCGGGCGCGGCGTCGCACCACGGGCTGATCGAGGGCGTGGCCGATGCGCCCGCCCTGCGCGACGCGATCATGCGGCACGTCTCCGCCTCACGCTCGGCGGGGCTGGGCGACGATCGCGACAGCGCGCCCGCCGCGAAGCCAGGCGCACTCGCCCTGACGCAGGAGCATCGGGCCGTGCTGCGCGAAATCCGCGAGGCGGCACGTGCGCTGCGAATGATGGGAGCCTGACCATGCCCGCGCGGTGCCCCTGGGCGAAGACTGACTTGTCGATCGCGTACCACGACGCCGAGTGGGGCGTGCCGCGGCACGACGATCGCACGCTGTTCGAGTTCATCACGCTCGAGGGGGCGCAGGCGGGGCTGTCGTGGGAGACGATCCTGCGCAAGCGGGATCGATACCGCGAGGTCTTTGCGGCGTTCGACCCGGCGCGCGTCGCGCGGTTCACGCCCGCCCGCGTCGAGCGGCTGCTGGCGGACCCCGGGATCGTCCGCAACCGGGCGAAGGTCGAGTCGACGGTCGCCAACGCCCGGGCCGTGCTGGGCGTGCAGCGCGAGTTCGGCTCGCTGGACGCGTACCTGTGGCGGTTCGTGGACGGCCGACCCGTCGTCAACCGCCGGAGGCGCATGAGCGACGTGCCCGCGAGCACGCCCGTCTCCGACGCGATGAGCAAGGACATGAAGCGCCGCGGCTTCGGCTTCGTCGGCACGACGATCTGCTACGCCCTCATGCAGGCGGTCGGCATGGTGAACGACCACCTCGTCACCTGCCCGCGCCACGCGCAGATCGCGCGAGGGCGGTAACGCACTGCCTTGACGAGCCGCGCGCGTCAGCGAGCGGTTCGCGCTGCGACCCTCGTCGCGGCCTCAGTTGAACCACCACGCGTGGCGGAAGACCTGCCCCTCGAACGCCCGCATCATGCGGTCCCACGTGCCGTCGGCGGTGTACTCGCCTTCCTCCAGGTACGGCCCGGCCGCGGAACCCTGCACCCACAAGACGAGGTCGAAGCGGCGCTGCTCGGCGAAGACCCGGCGGATGTTGATGCCCCGCGAGCCGTCGCCGCGCCAGAAGCGGAGCAGCCGTCGGCCCTCGAGGAGCGCCTCCGCCTCGTCCAGCCCGAGCAGCCAGGCTTCGCGCATCTCCGCGTCGACGCGAGCGTTCGGGATAGCGGCCGTCTGGCGCGGGTTGGGGATCCACTCGCGGTCGTTGTCCGTCTCGGCGTCGAAGTGGCGCCACATGTCGCGGCTGTGCGCGACGGCGGCCAGCAGGTGCGAGCGGGCCGACTCCAGCCGCGCCGCGTCCTTCACGTCGAAACTCAGCAGGTGAACGAACGCGATCACGTCCGTCGCGTCGATCCCGGACTCGAAGTCGAACGGCTTGCGCGGGCCTTTGAGGAACTCGTACGGCGTGACGGTCGCGGGAAAGAACACGTGCCCGGCCCGCTCGAAGAGGTCCCGCGTGTCGTGCGCGAGAACCGCCTCGCCGAACGCCATGCAGATGCGGCAGTACCCGCGGAGCCAGTCCACGTCGCCGCGGTCGAAGGCGATGACGAACTCGGCCGCGCTGTTCTGGTCGGGTCGGAAGGCGTCCTGCACGATGCGGAAGAGCCGCCAGAGTTCCTCGTCCTCGCCCGCGACGCCGTCGGCGTTGAGGTCGAAGCGGACGAGACCGAGGCGGGCGCGGACCTTCACCGAGTCGCCGCGCACCTCGGCGAGGGTGCGTTCGACAGCCGCCACGCCGTCGAGCCACGCGCGGATGATGGCCTCGAACTGTTCGTGGGTGATGGGCTGCGGCTCGGGGTTCGCGGCGACGCCCTGGTTCACGCCGCCGAGGCCGGTCATGATGCTGGCGAGGGCGACGGTGTTGAACCCGCCGTGTCGGTAGAGCGACTGCGAGAGCCGCTCGCCGGAACGGAGGAACATGACGATGGCGTGCGCGAAGCGTGCGTCCTCGTCGCGAGGGTTGGCGCGCAGGTGGGCGTCGAGGGCGGCCTCGGCGGCGGTCAGCGAGCCGTCGCCGTGCCCGGCGGTGAAGGCGCGCTCGATCACGTCGTGCTGACCGTCCCCCTGCGCGGCCGCGGGCGAGTCGAGGACGAGGAGGGCGAGAACAGCGGCGATGAAGGTCGAGCGCAGCATGGCACGCTCCTTTCGCGGTCATCATACGGCCCCGCCGCTCGGCGACCTCCGCGACGAAAACGCCCGCCCCTGCGGTGTGCGCGGGGGCGGGCGTGTGTGCCCGGGTGGTGAGGCCGTCGCCGGCCGTCGATCACTCGCAGCCGTCGTTGTAGGCGTTGAGGAACGCGAGGACGTCGAGGGAGTTGATGACCGTGTCGCCGTTGAAGTCGGCCTTGGGATCGCCGTCGTTGTAGGCGTTGAGGAAGGCGAGGACGTCGAGCGAGTTGACGACGGTGTCGCCGTTGAAGTCGGCTGGGCAGTCCTCGCCGCAGTCGAGGACCGTGATGCGGAAATCGTCGATGCAGGCCTCGACGAGCGACTGCGGGTCGTAGTCGGAGGCGACGAAGCGGAAGCGGATCTGGCTCGTCGGCGTCACGATGTCGCTGAGCCTGAACTCCTTGTACAGCCACCCGCCCTCGACCTCCGACCCGCTCGGCCCGACGGTCTCGACGTTGGTCCACGTGGAGCCGCCGTTGGTGGAGACGTCCACGATGAAGACGTCGGAGTACGGCCCGTTCCCGGCGTGGTTGGAGAACCACCGCCAGTAACTGATGACGGGGTCCTGGCCCGCGAGGTCGAAGACGGGGCTGAAGAGGGTTGTCTTGCCGTTGTCGACGTCGTAGGTGCCCGCGCTCGTACCGGCGCGCCCGTCGGTGACCCAGCAGTTCGTGCCCGAGACCACCGAGCCGGGCTGGACGACGATGCCGCCGCTCGTCGTCTGTTGCGGGGCCATGCGGCTCCAGTGGCCGGTGGTGGCGTTGTCGTCCGCAGCGCCCGCGGTCCAGCCCTTGTTCGTGTCGAAGTTGTCTTCGAAGAGCGTGACGAGCGCCTTGGCCGAGAGCGCGGCGTGCGAGTTCGTCGGGGCGTTGCCCGGTGAGGTGTAGGTCTTGCTGTCGTCCGCCTGTGCGCTGAAGTAGAACGCGACGTTCGTGCCGCACGTGGACGCCGGGAAGACCGCGTCGTAGACGTTCGGCGAAACGACGGTCATGGGGATCGCCTGCCACCCGCTGCCCGTGTCGACGTGGAGCGTGCCTGTGCCGGGGACGGGATCGATGCCGGTGCCGGTGACGTTGACGCGCACGGTGTCCCCGCCCTGCGGGTCGAGGATGCTCGGCAGGCCGTCGGGGAAGTCGAACTTGAGCGTCGAGATGAGGGAGAGCGAGCCGAGCACGTTGATGCGCCCGTAGCCGAAGGTGTTGTCGACGCCGGGCGTGCCGAGGTCGGTGCAGCCCTGCTTGAGGATCGCCTCGACCTCGTCCGGCGTCAGCGAGGGGTTGGCGGAGAAGATCAGGCCGCAGAGGCCGGCGGTGAGGGGGCAGGCGAAACTCGTCCCGCTGACGCCGCCGTACGCGCTGTTGCTGCTGTTGCTGGTGGTGTAGACGCTGACGGCGGGGGCGACGAGGTCGACGAACGGGCCGTAGGCGGAGAAGGAAGCCTTGTTGTCGCTCTGGTCCGTGCCGCCGACGACGATGAGGTCGTCGGCGTCGCGGTTGCCGAAGGTGAGGTTGCGGTTGTCGTTGCCGGCGGCCCAGACGAGCAGCCCGCCGAGCGACTTGATGTAGGTCGCGCTGGTGAGGTTGGTCTGGTTGTCCACGCCGCTGTAACTCACGCTGGCGACCTTGTCGCCCGTTTCGATGGCGGTGCGCGCGCCGTGGTTGAGGTCGTTGAGGCTTGCGCTGCCGCCGCCGGAGTTGGTGACGCGCATCATGCGGTGGCCGAGGTTCCAGCCGACGCCGGCGACGCCGACGGCGTTGTTGCCGTTCGCCGACCCGCAGCCGGTGACGTTCGTGCCGTGCCCATTGATGTCCGAGATCTGCCCCCCCGCGGACTCCCAGACCCGGTTGACGGCGTTGTAGGCCTCCTGCCTGTGCAGCAGCAGGTCCTGGTGCGTGGTGCGGACGCCGGTGTCGCAGTAGGCGACGACGGTGGTGGGGTTGCCGGTGTGGATGTCCCAGCCGGCGCACGAACTCATGCGGTTGGCGTTGTGGTGCCACTGGTTGCCGAGCAGCGGATCGTTCGGGCACGCCAGCGGGTAGACGATCCAGTTCGGATGCACGTACTGGAACAGGCCCGTGTCGAGCAGTTCGCGCGCGACGCGCTCCTCCGCGCCCAGGCCCACTTCGAGCACGTACTCGTCCGTCTGCCAGACGTACTCGACGAGTTCGTGCTTGAGCGCGGCCTCCTTCGCGGCCTGCGCCTTCGCCCGCGCCTCGTCGACGAGCACGCCGCGCTTCGCCCAGTCCGCGTCCTGCACGGGGCGAGCGATCAACTGTCCCGAGAACTCCTGCAGCCCGGGCCGCTCGACGAACATCGGCTCCCCGACGGCCGCGGTCTGTCCCCATGCGTTCGACACCGCCGCGCCAAGGGCGACGACAACAATGATCCCGGCCGTTCTTCGCAGCATCTGCATTCTCCGTTCCAGAATGGTCCGTGTCCGCGCCGCGACCCCCCGTCGCGGGCGACCCCCACGCCCACCTTCAACGTACAGCATGGGGACGCCCCCGCACAACGCGGATGGGACCGAATCAGGCCGATTTTCGCGCTTTTCGGACACTCCCCGGACGAGAGCGGCGGCCCCGCGATTCAAACGAGGGAAATCATCCGTCCGAGGCCCCGGCCTTCCCCACCCACTCCGCCAGCAGGCGGTGGAAGTGATGCACGCCCTGCTCGCGCGTCGGTGAGTACCGTCCCCGGTCGTACAAGCGCGAGCGCACGCCGCGTTGCACCGCCTCGACGACCGCCTCGTCCTCGCGCTCGACTCGGTCCAGTTCCGCCCCCGCGCCCGTCGAGATGCGCGACTCGTCCCAGACATAACTGAGGAACGACACCCGCGTCCGATCGACGCCGATCGGCCGCACGACGTTCACCGAGACGCCCCACGGGTAGAAGTTCAGCATCGTGTTCGGGAAGAGCCAGTAGTAGTACGCCGCGATGTCGCTCCCGGCGTCGGGCGAGTCCGCGGGCAGGTCGAACACGTCCTCGCCCCCCTTGCTCACGCCGAGTTGCAGGCTCGAGTAGCGGTACGTCTCGGTGCGGTACTGCCCGTAGTCGAGCGCGGCCGCGAGCGAGGCGTGCACGAACGGGATGTGGAACCCTTCCAGGTAGTTCTCGACGTAGAGCGCCCAGTTGCACTTGACCAGGTAGTCGCGGCTCCGCGTCGGATCGAGCCGGGCCTGCTCGATCGGCAGGAACCCGACCCTCCGGTCCATCTCTGTCGAGAGTTCCTCGAACCCGAACCGCGGGGCAAGACCGGCAAAGATGAACGTTCGCCACACCGCCATCGGCACCCGCGGCAGGTTGTCCTTTTCCGTCGGAAAGCCCTCGCACCGCTCGAACTCGGGCATCGACCGGAAGCGCCCATCCAGATCGAAACGCCGCCCGTGGTAGCGGCAGGTCAGGCACGTCGCCCGATCGGGCGTCTCGGCGACCAGCGTCCCCCGGTGCGTGCAGACGTTCGACAGGCAGTGCAGGGCGTCGGTGCGGTCGCGGGTCAGCACGATCGGCTCGTCGAGACACCCTTCGAGGAGCGTCACGGGGTGCACCTGCCCCGGGAGCCGCACGGACTCGGTGTCCGCGACGAGTTGCCACGACCGCGCGAAGACCGCGTCCCTCGTTCGCTCGTAGACGTGCGGATCGGCATAGAAACGGCCGGGAAGCGTCCAGGCCCGTCGGATGTCCGCGTCGATCTCCATCCCGCGCCTCCGGAGTGTGCCCCGCCCGACGAAGATTACCGTCCATTCCGGGCACGAACCGCGACTCCGCCCCGGTGATCTGCTAGGCTTGGACCCAGACCGTCAGGGGGCGATGGATGGCGTCGGGCGAGCAGCAGCACCCTCAGGGCAGCGACGGGGCGACGGGCGGCGACGCGAGTCGAAAGCCCCCATCGTCTCGATCGCCCGGCTTCGCGGACCAGCCGACGCTGGCGCCGGGCGAGTTTCCCGCCGCCACGGGCAGCCAGACACCTCCCCCGGCCATTCGGCCCGCCACGCCACCCCCGCCGCCCGCGCACGATTCGGGCACGGCCCGCCCCGGCTCCTGGGGGACCCAAGGCTCGGACCAGCGGCCCGTCACCGACTCGTGGGATCGCCCTCCCCCCGGATCGTCGGGCGCGCTCGGTTCGGACCCGGACAAGGGCGAGGCGGCCACGATCGCCCCGTGGCAGAGTTCCTTCGGCGGCCAGCGCATCACACCGGGCAAGCACATCGGCCCGTACCCGATCGAGCGCGAACTCGGGCGGGGCGGCATGGGTGTCGTCTACCTCGCCAAGGACACGCGGCTCAACCGGCGTGTGGCGATCAAGGTGCTGCCCGACGTCTTCGCGCAGCACCCGGAGCGCGCGGCACGGTTCCGGCGCGAGGCCCAACTCCTCGCTTCGCTGAACCACCCCAACATCGCGGGCATCTACGGCTTGGAGGAGCACGAGGGGCATCACTACATCGTCATGGAGTTCGTCCCCGGGGACACGCTCTCGGAACGGCTCGCCAACGGGCCGCTCGGGGTGGACGACGCGGTCCAGATCGGGGCACAGATCGCCGAGGGGCTTGAGGCCGCGCACGAGCGCGGCGTCATCCACCGCGACCTCAAGCCCGGCAACGTCAAGATCACGCCGGAGGGGCTGGTCAAGGTGCTCGACTTCGGCCTTGCCAAGTCCTCGCACGAAAGCAGCACGGTGGGCGACTCGGAGGCGTTGCAGACCGGGTCGCTCGAGAACACCCAGGAGGGCGTCATCCTGGGCACCGCGGCGTACATGAGCCCGGAGCAGGCCCGAGGGCGCACGCTCGACAAGCGCACCGACGTCTGGAGTTTCGGGTGCGTGCTCTACGAGGTGCTTGTCGGAAGCCCCCCGTTCCGCGCCGACACGATCTCCGATACGATCGCTCTCATCCTCCGCTCGGAGCCGGACTGGGCCGCCCTGCCCGCCGACACGCCGTCGAGGGTGCGCGAGGTGCTGCGCAAGTGCCTCCAGAAGGACCCGAAGCGGCGGCTTCGCGACCTCGGCGACGCGCGCATCGAACTCCATGACGCCTTCGGCGCGCTCTCCGGCTCGAACGTCGACGTCCCCTCCGAGGTGCGGGTGTTGCCGGCCGAAGACGAGCCGTCCCCGTGGCTCACGCAACTGCCGTGGATCGTCGCCGGCCTCGCCCTCGCACTCGCGGCGACGCTGCTGGCGATCGTTCTCAAGGGCGGCCCGTCACCCCCGCCCGCCGCGACGGCGAGCGTCCCGCTCGCGACATTCTCGCTCGCGCCGCCGCCCAACGCTACGTACGACGCGCCGGACGGCGCCGGCGCGATCGCGCTGTCGCCCGACGGGAGCACGCTCGTCTACCGCGCCCGGGACGATCGCGGCACGCGCCTCTACCTGCGCCGGCTGGACTCGGTCGACGCCGAGCCGATCCCTGATACCGACGACGCGAGGATGCCGTTCTTCGCCCCGGACGGATCCTCGATCGGGTTCTTCATCCCGGGGCGATTGCGCCGAGTCGGCCTCAGCGGCGGGCAGCGGTTCGTGCAGGACGTCGCCTCCGTCTCCGAGGGCGTTGCCGGGGCGGCGTGGGTGAGCGACAACGAGATCGTCTTCGCCGCCGTCGGCACGAGCACGCCCGGACTCTTCAGGGTGCGCGCCTCCGGCGGGTCGCCCGCGCCCCTGACCGCGCCCGACCGGGCACGCGGCGAGGTCGCGCACGTCTGGCCGCACGTCCTCCCAGGCGGGAAGTCGATCGTGTACGCGGCCGTGAGCGGCGATGGGCAGCAGGGGGCGACGGTGTACGCGCTCGCGCTGAACGACGGCGCGCAGCCGGTGAAACTGCTGGAGGGGTACACCGCGCCGCGGTACACCGACGGCTACCTGCTGTGCGCGCGCGGCGATTCGCTGTACGCGGTCAGGTTCGACGCGGAACGCCTCACCGTTTCCGGCGCGCCCGTCTTCGTGAACCAGCGCATCCTGTCGTCGTCCGGGCGTGCTTCGGGCGAGTTCGCCGTCTCGCGAGGCGGGACGCTGGCCCTGATCCCAGGCTCGCTCGCGCAAGCCGCGAACACGCTGGTGCGCGCGCCGCTCGACCGCGCGTCGGGCGAGCCGTCGGACCTGCTCACCTCCGAACTCGTGCAGTCCTCGCCGCGCTTCGATCCGCGCGATCCGTCGAGAATCGTGTTCGCTTCAGGGCGTGATGGGGGGGTGTGGATGTTGTCTCCCGGCGCGGCGGAGCCTCAACCGCTGGTCCGGAACCCGCTGCTCGGGCGGCCGGTCGCGCTCGCGTTCAAGCCCGACGGCTCGGGGGTGACCGCGACCCTGAGCGCTGGGAACAAGTGGGCGTTCACGACCATCCCGATGGACGGGTCCGCGCCGCCCCGCGAGGAGTACAGCACGGACCATCCGATCGTGGCGTCGTCGTGGCGGCCCAGCCCCGCACCGGAACTGATCGCGGTGGAGACGTCGGAGGAGACCGGGCGCGACGTGGTGCGCATCGCCGCCGGGCAGCGCACTCCCATCGTCGCGACGCCCGCCGAAGAGCACTCGCCCGTGTTCTCGCCCGACGGGCGGTGGCTGCTCTACGTTTCGAACCAGAGCGGCACGCCCCGGGTCTACCTGCGCGGGTACCCGGACGAGAGAGTCGTGATCGACGTGTCGCAGGGCCAGGGCGAGGAGCCGCTCTGGAACGCCGCCGCGTGGAGCGAAACGTCCGCGGAAGTCCTGTACCGCGACCGGGAGACGATCAAGCGTGTCCACGTGCTGTTCGAGAACGGCCGCCCGCTGGTCGGCGTGGCGGACACGGTGTACCGCGGCGTGCACCGTGCGGGTGCGGACGGCGTGCCCGCCTGGGACCTCGCGCCGGACGGCCGGTCCATCGTCGTGATCCGCGACGGGCGCGCCGACGCCGCCTCCGATGCGCTGCACGTCATCCTCGGATTCCACCGCGAGATCGAGCGCCTGCTCGCCCCCAACTGAGCCGGGTTCCGTTCACCAATGCGCACGATCACCGTCATCACCACGGGCGGCACCATCGAGAAGACTTTCGACGAGCGCACCGGCTCGCTCGAGAACCGCGGCTCGATCCTGCGCCGGATGCTCCGCCGCATCCGCCTCGAAGACACCGAGACGCGGATCGTTGAACTGATGAGCAAGGACAGCCTGCTCATGGATGACGCCGACCGCGCACGCATCGTCGCCGCGGTCGGGGATGTCCTCGGCACGCCCGGCGTGTCCGGCGTTGTCATCCTCCACGGGACCGACACGCTGGACCGCACGGGCGAGGCGCTGCACGCCGCGATCGGCGTCCCGGCGGTCCCCGTCGTCCTGACCGGCGCGATGCGTCCGTTCGAGATGAAGCGATCCGACGCACTCCAGAACCTGACCGAGGCGCTGTTCGCCGTCGGCGTGCTCCCCCCGGGCGTCTATTGCGTGGCGCACGGGCGCGCGCTCCGGTTTCCCGGCGTGATCAAGGATCGTGCCCGTTCGACTTTCGTACGTGCAACGGGGTGAAACGGCTCCTCGGATCGCCCCGATGAATCGGCGGCATTTCCCGTTGTGCGGTGGGCCGACCGCTGTACACTCATGGCGTCGGTGTCCCCGGAGGTAACGGGCGGCCTCGCCCGCTGGGGCAGAACCGGTGCTTCAACAGGAGAGATGACATGCTGAGCCATCGTTTCGTTCCGGTCACGCTCGCCGCGCTCTGCGCGGGCTCGGGCATCGCGTCGGCCCAGACCAGCCGCCTGTACATGATCGCGTTCGACACCAACCGGGCCGTCATCGTGCAGAACGGTCAGATCGTCAAGCAGTTCACCAACAGCGGCGCCGGCCGCGAGTCCGCGATGGCGATCCACGGCAGCCTCCGCGTGCTCGGGCGGAACCCGGGCGAGAACGGGCGCGAGTACGACCTCGACGGCAACCTCCTCGGGGGCGGACCCTACACGAATCCCGCGTACGCGGACGTCTACGACGGCACGACCGACGGCACGTTTAACTACGGCATCGCCCACAACGACTTCAACACCGACTTCGCGGTCGTGCGCGGCGACGCGAACTGGAACGGCGTCTCCGTCCACTTCGTCCCCGTCGAGCGCAGTTCGGGCATCACGTACGACTCGAAGACGAACACGCTCTGGATCGCCGGCAACGTCGGCGGCTTCACCGGACTCATGCAGTACGACCTCGCCGGCAACCTGCTCCAGAACCTCGCGCTCCCGTTCATCGGCGGCGCGGGGTACGGCCTCGCGTACGACCCCGCCGACGACACGCTCTGGATCACCGGCGCCTTCAACGGCGGCACGGTGGACGCCTACCAACTCAGCAAGAGCGGCGCCGTCCTCCAGACCGTGGACCTGCCCGGCATGCCCGCCACCAACTGGATCAGCGCGGAGATCCTCGGCGATGAAGACTGCTTCGTCGACTGCAACGGCGACACCGTGATCAACTCGCTCGACGTCCTCTGCTTCCTCAACCTCTACACCGCCCAGGACCCGGCGGCCGACTGCAACGGCGACACCGTCATCAACTCGCTTGACGTCCTCTGCTTCCTCAACCTCTACAACAACCCGCCCTGCCCGTGAACGGCCGGGCCTGAAGCGCAACCCGACGAACCACGCGACGCCCGGTCCGTACGGATCGGGCGTCGCCTTTGCCGCGCCTCTCCCGGAATCGGTGACGGGCGCTACACCTCGACGGTCTCGAACCGCACCCGACCTTCGACGAGCCGCGCGAAGTACCCCTCGATCCGCTCGACGCCGGTCACACGGTGCACGAACGCCGCGGCCCGCACGAGGTCCGCCCGCTGCACGAGTTCGAGCCGAGGCTCATCGAGGGTAAGCCTTGTCCCGTAGAACGCGCACCCCTGGTGCGCGATCAGCACGATCCGCTTCAGCCCGTGCACCTCGACGAGGAACTGCAACTCATCGACCACGCCCTGCTCTTCCAGGTGCGCCTGCGGGTGACCGGCGAGGCACGCCGGCCCGCCGGGCAGCGCGACGCGGTCGTAGCGGGGCAGGCCCAGCCCGTTCTGGAGGAAGTCGTCGAAGTGCTCGCCCACGCGGCCGTCCGAGCAGTAGACGGCCGCGGCCCGGATGCGGGCGGCCTCGTAGGCGATCCGCGACTCGTACCCCCCGCGTCCGCTCACTTCGAATCCCGTTTCGCCTGCTGCACGCGGGTTCGCGCGGCGACGTGGCTCATCGCCCGTTTCACGTTCGTGTCCTCGAGCCCCCGGTCCTTGCGGGCGGCGAGCGAGTCGGGCGACGCCTCGGAGCGCGAGACCGGTCCCTTGGGCTTCGGCCCCGGACCTGGTGTGCGCGGTGAGCCGGGCTTCTTGACACCGGCCTTCTTCTTTGACGACCGTTTCGCGCCGCCTTGCGCGCCCGTGCCTTTCCGCTTGGCCATGTGCCGCTCCTTCCGGCGTGCTGATCGCCGGCGCCGGAAGTTTACCGCTCTGGAACGGGGGTGGCGCGAGTCAGAATCGCAACTGGAGCCTGGCGAAGAGGGTGTCCGCGCCGAGGCCCGACCCCACGGAGTCGTCCGCGCCCGCCCGCAGGAACTCGTACCCGAACCGAAGCCCGGCGTTGTGCGAGAGGTCCACGCCCGCTTCCGCGCCGATCGCCAGGAATCGGCGTTCGTCCTCGTCCGGGCGGCGACCGACGCCTGTGCCGCGCAGGTGCAGCCACTCGCCGAGGTCCCACTGCATCACGGTGTAGGCGTCCGAGAGGGGGGTGAGTTCCTCGGCGTCGTTGCCGAAGCCCTCGGTCATGAGGTGGTTGAGCCTCGCCGCGGGTCCGCGGACCGGCAGGTCCAGGCCGATGGCCGGCCCAGTGAGCGGGGCTCCGAGACGCATTTCCGCCGCGCGAACCTCGAGGCGATCCGACGACAGCGGCTCGATGACGAGGATGTCCGCGTCGAGCGTCTCCTGGGAACTGACCGCAGGCAGGAGCCGGAGGGAGAGCGGGGATGGTGGGGGTGCGTCCTCGCCGCCGAGCATCTCGGCCGACCACGGCGAGGCCACGTCCAGCGACTCGAACGGATCGTATGAGGCGGTCTCGATTGTGAACGCCGCGGGCGTCTGCTCCACGGCAAGGTCGAGCGGTCCCTCTTCATCGGACAGCAGCCAAGCCAGGACGGCCGGGTCGTCCGGGATTTCGTCGGCGATGCCTTGAGCCGCGCTCGCGCGGCCGAGCACGAGCACCGCGACCAGCATTGCGATCTCGCGGCTGCCTGCCATCGCACGGTCCTCTACCGCCGCCCCGGGACCCGGTTGCCCGGAAGGCCGTTCGAAGCATAGAGCCGACGCCGCGGCGGCGTATCAGCGATCCCTGAGCGTGACCGCGGGGATGCACCCCGAGTGAAGCGGCAGGCACGGCGGAGCGGGCCTCACTCGTCGAGTGAAGTCAGCCCGGCGCGGATGGCGATGCGTGCAAGTTCGACGCGGTTTGACGCGGCGAGTTTGTTGCCGAGCGAAACGCGGTGCCACTCGACCGTCTTGACGCTCCGGTGGAGTTTCTTGGCGATGTCGGCGGTGGAAAGACCCTGGCCGATGAGGGCGAGGACCTCGCGTTCGCGCGGTGTGAGCGTGCCGATCGGTCCCTCGTCCCCGTGCCTGGCCTCGATCCGTTCGACGCCCGGCTCGGGCGCGGTCGTCGCGGAGATCGGATGGCAGACGATCAGAACGCGGGCGGGTTCTCCCCGCTCGGTCGGGATGGGGCGGACATGGGCGCGGCGCATGCGGCCACCGAACATGCCGTCGACGATCAGCGGCTTGCCGCTTTCGACCGCGCGGCGGGCGAACTGGACTCTCTCGTCGGCGACTTCTGTCGGCATGGCAACACGGAGGTGCTGCCCGCGAACGGCATCGGGAGTCACGCCGAGGACTCGCGCCGCCTCGCCGTTCACGAACTCGATCTTGCCGTCAGTGTCATGCACCAGAACGCAGACGCCCGTGTCATCGGTGAGCGCCTGCCAGCAGACGGGCGCGGGATGCCTGGGCTGCAGGAAGTACTCTTCCTGCGATCCGGTTGCCGGGGGTGACCCGGTCGGAGTCGATGTGGTAATCATGGTGTGCCGTATCCTCTGCGAGATGAAGGCCGCCTCTCGTACGCCCGACGGTCCGTCGCCGGGGCCCACCGCACGAGAGCCGGTCTAGCAACAGATTAATCGTTTTACCGGGGGGTGGGTCAAGGACGAGCAACTCCGAAACTCCAGGATCGACCCAGAGATTACCCGAAAAACCGCACGCACTGGCCAGAAACCGGCACTCTCACCCAGCAGAATTACCCCACCCGCCTCCACCCGGCGTTTCGACCACAAGACGGTCGCCCCGTGCGGCACACGCCCCGCAACGGCCGGTTAGCGTTTCCTCACTTCCGTTCGTGCGCACAAGGCGCTCGTGCCCCGGCTGGCCGTCGGTCGCGCCGCGAGCGCCGGGCGCGCCGCGCGCGCGCCGCTGCGCGTTGATCGAGATGAACGCGGGCGCGAGGAACTCGATCTCGCGCACGAGACCGTCGCCGCCGCGCCATCGCCCCTCGCCGCCCGAGCCGCGGCGCACGGCGAAGCGCACGATGCGCACCGGGTAGCGTCGCTCGATGACTTCCGCGTCGGTGATGCGGGTGTTGGTCATGTGTACCTGCACGGCGGAGGCCCCGTGGAATCCGGGTCCCGCGCCCGCGCCGCCGCCGATGGTCTCGTAGCACCCGCCCCGCTCGTCGCCGAACGCGACGTTGTTCATCGTCGCCTGCCCGCCGGCGCACAGCCCGAGGGCGCGCACCAGGAGGTCGGCGATGCGCTGGCTTGTCTCCACGTTCCCGGCCGCCACCGCCGGGCAGAGCGCCGGGTCCGCGTCGAACCGCGGGCGCAGCATCCCCTCGGGCACACGGACCTCCACGGCCCGCAGCAGGCCCTCGTTGAGCGGCATCGGTTCGTCGATCATCACCCGCAGCACGTAGACGACCACGCTCCGCACGATCGCCTCGGTCGCGTTCAGGTTGCCCGGGTGAACGCCCGACGTGCGCCCGAAGTCAATGATCGCGCGATCGCCACGCGTCTCGACCCGCACGCGCAACGGCGTGCCGTCGTCGAGCGCATCGTCGAGGCTGACCACGCCCGGCGCGTGCCGGCGGAGCGCATCGCGGACGCGTGCCTCGGCGCGAGCCTTCAGCGCGCCCATGAACCCGCGGGCGGCCTGCGCACCGAACGCCCGGGCGAGCGCGCGCAGCCCCTCCGCGCCGTACGCCACGGCCTCGACCTGCGCCAGCAGGTCCGCGGCGTTCGTCGCCGGGTCGCGGCTCGGGTGCGGCCCGCGCTCGAAGATCGCCCGCGCCGCCGACGGGTCGATCGCCCCGAGCCGGCCGAGCGTCATCGGCGGGATCACCACGCCCTCCTCCGCCAGGTTCCGCGAGTCCGCGGGCATCGAGCCGGGGGCGATGCCGCCGATCTCCGCATGGTGCGCGCGGCACGCGGCGTATCCCAGCAGCGAGCTTTCATCGTCGCGCACCGCGAGCATGACCGTCACGTCCGGCAGGTGCGCCCCGCCGAAGCCCGGGTGGTTCGAGACCGCGACCCGCCCCCCGAAGTCCGCCCCGAGCGCGTCGCGCACCGCTCGCACGCACGCGCCGAGCGCGCCCAAGTGGACCGGCACGTGCGGCGCGCTGGCGACGAGGTCGCCTTCCGCGTCCACGATCGCGCACGAGAAGTCCAGCCGCTCCTTCACGTTCACGGAGAGCGCGCTGCGCCGCTGCCGCTCGCCCATCTCCTCGGCGAGCGACGAGAGGCGGTTGATGAAGAGTTCGGCGCGCACAGCCTCGGACTGCTCGGCCGTTCGGGGCGACTCGCCGCCCGTCATCACCAGCGCGCCGCAGTCCGAAACGCGGAGCGACCACCCCGGCCCGACAAGAGTCGTGCAGTGCGGCTCGGTCACGAGCGCAGGCCCCTCCAGCGTCGCGCCGGCCGCGAGGCTGTCGCGCTCAACGACCATGCAATCCCGCCACGCCCCTCCAACCCACACGCGCCCGCTCCGCTTCTCCCCTTCTGCGGCGTCGTGCCCGCTCGCGAGATCCCGCCGGGCCTCCCCGCCGGGTCCGGCCGCCGCCGCGCGCACCGAAACCACCTCGACCGCGCGTCCAGCCGCCGCACTCCCGAACAGCGCACGGTGCCGCGCCTCGAAGCGCTCCCGCGCCCCCGGCCCCGCGCCGACCTCGACGGCCTCGTCCTGCCCATCGAACCGCAGGTCCAGCCACACGCCCAGCGTCGCGATCGCATCGGGGACCACGCCCTCATCGCCCACCGCGGCTCGGGCCTCGCGCTCGACTTCGGCCTCCAGGGCACGCAGCCACGCGTCGTCGCCGGCGAGCGGGCGGAGCACGGTTCGCTCGGCAAACCGCTCGATCCGCGCCGCGCCCAGCCCCGCCGCGCTGAGCAGCCCCGCGTCCGGCGGCACGACGACGGTCCGCACCCCGAGCCGTCGCGCGATCCCGCAGGCGTGCTGCGGACCTGCGCCGCCGAACGCGACCAGCGCGTACTCCGTCGGGTCGTAGCCCTCGCGCGCCGAGACCCGTCGCACGGCGTCGGCCATGCGTTCGTCCGCGATCTCGACGAATCCTTCGAGGAGCGCTTCGCGCGACATCGCGCCGGTCGTTTCCGCGAGCGCGTCGTCGGCGCGCCGTGCCGCCGCCGCCGCGTCCACCGGCACACCGAACCTCGACGCGTCGAGCCTGCCGAGCAGCAGGTTCGCGTCGGTCAGCGTGAGCGGCCCGCCCGCGCCGTAGCACGCCGGGCCGGGGCGTGCGCCCGCGCTCTGCGGCCCGACGCGCAGTTCGCCCCGATCCGCGACGCACACGGACCCGCCCCCCGCCGCGACCGTCTCGACCGCGACGCACGGCGCGACGATGCGTGCCGCGCCGACGCGCGTCTCGAATCGGCGTGCCGGCGTGCCGTCGATGCGCGAGACGTCGGCGCTCGTCCCGCCCATGTCCAGCGCGATCGCTCGCTCGAACCCGGCTCGTCGCGCCGCCTCGGCCGCCCCCACGACCCCTCCGGCCGGCCCGCTGAGCAGCATGTCCGTCGGCCGGACTCGCTCGCGCCGCACCAGCCCGCCGGCGCTCGTCATCACGAGCAGGCGCGACCCGGCGAGCGACTCACGCACGCGGTCCAGATAGGACTCAACGACGCCCGCGAGGTACGCATCGACGACGGCGGTCTCCGCGCGCCAGAGCAGGTTGATCCGCGACGACAGGTCGCTCGACGCCACGACGCGGTCGATGCCGCCGCGGCGCACCGCCTCGGCCACGGCCCGCTCGTGCGCCGGGTTGGTCCACGAGTGCAGGAGCGCGACGGCCGCGCCGCGCACGCCCAGCCCCGCCAGCCGCCGCGCTTCGCGCTCGACGATCTCCAGGTCCGGCTCGCGCAGCAGGCCGCCCCGGGCGTCGAGGCGCTCGTCCACTTCGACCACCGCTTCACACAGCGGCGGGGGCCGCTCGATGCGCAGGGCGAAGAGGTCGGGCCGGCTCTGGTCGCCGATGAGGAGCAGGTCGCCGAAGCCGCGGGTCACGAAGAGGGCGACTCGGCCGCCGCGCCGTTCGAGCAGCGCGTTGGTGGCCCGCGTCGTGCCGAGACGCATCTCCATGCGGGGGAGCGGTGCGCCCGAGGGCGTGCCGGTGGCCATGCGGGCCGCGAGCGTCGGCGCCTCCTCGTCCGCGGCGAGTTCGAACGGTGCGCCGTCGGCGGCCCAGCCGGGCCATGCCCCGGTCACCGCGAGCGTTCGCGTGCCGGCATCGAACGACACCACGCTCGCGGCCGATCCGTCGCCACCGACCGGGCGTAGCGACATGCCTCCGGCGAACGCGCCGTCGTGCTCGGCCCATGCGCACTCGACACGTGCGGACGAAGGCCAGAGCCGTTCGAGCACGCGTCCCCGCACCACGCCGATGCTGAGCGCCTTGGACCGCCGCACCTCGCCGTCCGGTCCAACGGCGAGGCAGTCGGTGAAGGTCCCGCCCGTGTCGATCCAGACTCGCCACACGAGGCAAGCGTACTGCGCTGCGCGCGGCGTCGCGTGATGGTGCGCTGAACCCGACCGAACCGAACAGCCGATAGAGCCGGTCCGCCCGTACCATCCGGTCGCACGATGCCCGACGAACCCGTCCAACGCCCGCCCGCACGACCGCCGAACGGCACCGTCCACCGCTGGGGTAAGGGCACGCGCTCTCCTCTCGAAGGGCGGATGCTGGCCGGCCCGCGCTCGCGGACCGAGGAGTTCTTCCGCGTCCTGCGCATCACGGCCGAGTTCATCCGCGGGTTCCGCGCCCTGCACTTCGTCGGCCCGTGCGTGACGGTCTTCGGCTCGGCCCGATTCAAGGAGGACCACCGCTACTACGTCATGGCCCGGGAGGTCGGGCGACGGCTCGCCGAGGCGGGGTTCGCCGTGATGACCGGCGGCGGGCCCGGCATCATGGAAGCCGCCAACCGCGGAGCCAAGGACGCTGGCGGTCTCAGCATCGGGTGCAACATCCAGTTGCCGAAGGAGCAGGAGCCGAACCCCTACCTGGACAAGTTCATCGAGTTCAACTACTTCTTCGTGCGCAAGGTGATGCTGGTGAAGTACTCGTCGGCGTTCATCGTGCTGCCGGGCGGCTACGGCACGCTCGACGAGGTCTTCGAGACGGGCACGCTCATCCAGACGGGCAAGATCGAGCACTTCCCGGTCGTCATCATGGGGCGCGACTACTGGAGGCCGCTGGGCGAGTTCCTGCGGAACACACTCGTGCCCGCGGGGACGATCGACCCGGTCGATCTCGAACTGTTCTCGGCGACCGACGACTCGGCGGAGGCGGTGGAGCGCGTGTTGTCGGGCATCCGTCCCAAGGACCACCCGCCCAAGCCCAGCGCGATCCTCGGCGAGTCTCGCCCGGAGCCGACCCGGCCGTGAGGGGGCCGACGCCGGGAGTCACTCGCACCCAGCCGACCACGCGCCGAGGAACGCCAGCACGTCCAGCGTGTTCACGACGCCGTCCCGGTTGAAGTCCGCCGCGGTTTCCCCCGCCGCGTACGCGCCGAGGAAAGCGAGCACGTCGAGCGTGTTGACGGCTCCGTCGATGTTGAAGTCCGCGGGGCAGTACGAGCAGCCGTTCAGGCCGAAGACGTACGCCGCGCCGGTCTGGTTGAACGGGTCCGTTCCGTCGCTGTACGCGCCGACGAGCACGACGTTGCCTGACATCGCGAGCGTGCGCGAGAAGAAGTCCGACACGGGCGGCCAGTCGGTGCGCAGGGCGTCGGTGTGCACCCAGTCGCCATCCCGGTAGCGGTACACGCGGGCGACGTGCTTGCCCGCGTAGTCCCAGTCCGATCGCCCGCCGGCGACGACGGTGTCGCCCTCGCACGCGACGGACCAGCCGAAACTGTTGCCGCCGCTGTTGACGAACTTCTCGAAGTTCCACGCCGCGCCGTCGTAGCGGTAGATGTCGGCACGGCCGTAGGTGCCGCCCGGTCTGCCCATGACGGCGACGTTGCCCGAAAGAGCGACGGCGGAGCCGGCCCGCGCGCCGGTAGAGGCCGGGAACTTGGCCTCTTCGATCCAGTCGCCCTCGGCGGTGCGCACGAACACGTACGCCGCACCGGCGTCGCCGTTCCCGTGCTGCGGGGCGCCGACGATGATCCGATCGCCGGAGATGGCGACCGCCTGTCCGAACCTGTCCTTGCCCGCGCCGTCGGAGGCGCGCAGCACTGCGACCTCCTTCCATCCCTCGTCCGGATTCTGCGGGTCCGGCTCGAACACGTAGGCCTTGCCGGTGTCGGCGACGTAGTAGTCCTCCGGCGAGCCGACGACGATCCTCGTGCCCTGCACGGCCACGCTCCGGCCGAACCTCGCGGATGGGCCGGCCTGCGACCCTGCGAGGCGGAACTCGTGGAGCCACTCGCCGTCGTACTCTCGAAAGATATGGACCTTGCCCGGCTCGTCGCTCGGGAACGCGCCCGAGGCGCCCACGACGAGCAACCCCGGCGACATCGCCAACGACACGCCGAAGTAGTCGCTCTGGGCCGCGTCCGGGGCGACAACGCGAGCCTGCTCGACCCACTCGCTCCCGTCGTGCCGGAAGACGTACGCCGCGCCCGTGAAGTAGCCGTGGTCCATCGTGCCGTACGCGCCCACAGCGAGCACCGGGCCGCAGATCGCCAGACCGAAGCCGAAATGGTCGTCGTGGGCACCGTCGGACGCGAGGAGTTTCTGGTGGAGGCAGGCGGTCTGGCCGGTGGCCGCGAAAGACCACGCCGCCAAGGCGAAACAGACGGCCAGCGTCGCTGCGTTCGTCACGGTCTTCATCAGGCCTCCCGCGTTCACGCCTTCCCCACGGGGTCGCCTCTGTGCGAGACTACCACGCCGGACGGGGCGGCTCAACCGTCGGCGGCCGGATTCGAGCCGGGGGTTTGCCCCTTTCCGTGCTCGTGCAGCCGTGATACGCTCGCGCCATGCAGAGCAAAGCCGCCACCGTCAAGGACTACCTCGCCACGCTGCCGGAGGACCGCAGAAGGATCGTCCAAGCGGTGCGGGCGGTGATCCTGAAGAACCTGGGCAAGGGTCTTGAGGAGGGGATGCAGTACGGCATGATCGGGTACTACGTGCCGCACAGCGTCTATCCGCCGGGGTACCACTGCGACCCGAAGCAGCCGCTGCCGTTCGCGGGGCTTGCCTCGCAGAAGAACCACGTGTCGCTGCACCTGTGCAGCTTGTACGGCAGCCCGGAAGAGGAGGCGGCCTTCCGCGAGGCGTGGGCGAAGACGGGGAAGAAACTCGACATGGGCAAGGCGTGCATCCGCTTCAGGAAACTCGAGGACGTGCCGCTGGAGGTGGTCGGCGCGGCGGTCAAGCGAGTTTCGGTCGCGAAGTTCATCGCCAGGTACGAATCCGCCCTCCGCGCAACCCCATCGCGCAAGCCGGCCGCGAAGGCCGCGGCGAAACGGGCAGCACCGAAAAAGGCGGCGGGCGGACGCAAGAAGACACCCGCCCGCCGATGATGCGCAGGATTCGCGCGTAGCACGCTTTAGCGGCGCCGGCGCATGGCGAGCAGCCCGAACCCGAGCAGCCCGAGCGTCCCCCGGGGCGATGCTTGTCTCAGGGTAGAAGGGTTCCTGCCGAACGAATCAACCCCCAAGGCAGGCACGCGTTCCGAAAGGGCAAACCCAAGGCGCGGGGCAGCCCAGAGGCGCTCTGTCGGTGATCTGTTCAACGAACAACGCCCTCGCCGGTGCTTCGCACGGCTACGCACCCCCAACCGAGGCGCTCGTCATGCGTATCGGGATCCAGAGTTGGGAACGAGATCCGCGCCGCCGGGCTCGGAGCCGGGGGGCGACCGAAGAAGGGAGGTGCGTTCATGCGAGGTTCCCGAGCCATCCGCGTCGCGGCTTCCGCGCTGTTGGCAGCCGCCGTCCTGTGCTCCGGATGCACGGTCGCGCTCGTCGCGGGGGCGGCCGCGGCGGGCATCGCAGGGACGTACGTCTACACCGAAGGCCGGCTCGAGTCGGTCGAGGACGCCCCGCTGGCGAGCGTGCACGCGGCCGCGCTCAAGGCCACGGAGGACCTGGGATTCACGCTGGTGCGCGAGTCGCAGGACGCCTTCAACTCGATCATCGTCGCGAAGCGCGCCGACAACAGCGACGTCAACATCGCCCTCGACAAGAAGTCCGATCAGACGACGTCGGTCCGCATCCGCGTCGGCATCATGGGCGACGAGGCCGTCTCGACGGAGATCCTGGCCCGCATCCGCGAGAACCTCGGAGCGTGACGGCCCGCGATTGGGCGGCCGGGTTCGCATCGCGGCCCGGTGCGTCGGGCCGTCGGCCGCGGTCAGAAGAAGCCGGCGGCGTCGTCGGCCAGAACCGGGTTCTCGTCGATCGGCGCGGGCTTGTGCCGCAGCGGAGCGTGTATGGGTCCTATGGGTCAGATTGGTCCCATGGGGGAGTCGGAAGATGGTGCGGCACCTGATGAAGGTGGATTGCGGCGGACCTTGAGTCGAGCGTGCGTCATGCGCTCGCGGATGCCGCCGTGCCGGAGGAAGTCGGTTTCGAGGGCGCGGAGTTGGCGGTCGAGGAGGTAGTTGGCCTGGTGAATCAGGCAGATGGCGATGTTGGCGACGGTGGCGGCGGGGCGGGATTCGATGAACTCGCGATAGGTCTCATAGGACTCATAGGTCCCGTGGGACCTGTTTGCCTTCTGGCCGAGGCCGCGGACATAGAGCGCTTCCCGGGAGTCTTTCGGCCAGAGGGGAAGGCCGCGCACGCGAAGATAGTCCTGGTAGTCGTTGAGGAGTTCTTCGAGGCTGGCTCGTGCGACGCCGATGAGCTTGATCTCGGTTTCGCGCGACGTTCCGGACGCTGTGCAGCCCTCGACGATGTTCTGCTTGCCGGACCGAGCGGCCTGGACCATCTGGTCGATGGTGCGGTCTGGTCGCGTGAGAAAGCGGCCGCAGAAATGGTAGGTTATGTCGTAGACGATCTCGGCCTTGCGGTAGGAGAGGAGGGCTTTGTAGTTGCCGTGGGGCGGGATGAAGCCTTCGGAGGACATGCGGCGCTCGGGCGAAGTCGAGGGGAACAATAGGTCGTATAGGACCGATACGACCTATGCGACGGAGGCCCGGCTATCTGGCCGGGCCTCCGAGTGTAGCGTCAACGACCCGGGGTGCGGATCAATAGTCGAAGTCATCACCCCCGCCCGCGGGGACCTTCTCCTTCTTCTCCTTCAACTCGACGATCGCGGCCTCGGTGGTGAGCAGCAGCGCGGCCACGCTGGCGGCGTTCTGGAGGGCGATGCGCTCGACCTTGGTGGGCACGATCACGCCCATCTTGACGAGGTCGCCGAACTCGTGGGTGAGGGCGTTGAAGCCGAAGTTGGTCTCGGTCGCCTCTTCCACCTTCGAGGCGATGACCGAGCCGTCGAGGCCGCAGTTGGCGGCGATCTGCTTGACGGGGGCGGCGACGGCACGGTGCACGATGTCGATGCCGACGCGGACGTCGCCGCTCGCGGACTTGCGGATCTTGTCGAGAGCCTTGCGGGCGCGGAGGACGGCGACCCCGCCGCCCGGGAGGATGCCCTCCTCGACGGCCGCGCGGCAGGCGTGCAGGGCGTCCTCGACGCGGGCCTTCTTCTCCTTCATCTCGACCTCGGTGGCCGCGCCGACGTTGATCTGCGCGACGCCGCCGGCGAGTTTGGCGAGGCGCTCCTCGAGTTTCTCGCGGTCGTAGTCGGAGGTGGTGGCCTCGATCTGGTGGCGGATCTGCTCGATGCGCCCCTTGATAGCGCTCTGGCTGCCCGCGCCCTCGACGATGGTGGTGTTGTCCTTGTCGACGGTGACCTTCTTGGCGCGGCCGAGTTGGGAGATCTCGATCTTCTCGAGGTCGAGGCCCAGTTCCTCCATGATGGCCGTGCCGCCGGTAAGGGCGGCGATGTCCTCGAGCATGGCCTTGCGCCGGTCGCCGAAGCCGGGGGCCTTGACGGCGCAGACCTTCAGCACGCCGCGGATCTTGTTGACGACGAGCGTGGCGAGGGCCTCGGAGTCCACGTCCTCGGCGATGATGAGGAGCGATGCGCCCGAGTCGGCGATCTTGCCGAGCAGCGGGAGCATGTCCTTGGCCGAGGAGATCTTCTTCTCGTGGATGAGAATGTAGGGCTTGTCGAGGACGCACTCCATGGTGGTGGGGTTGGTGACGAAGTGCGGCGAGAGGTAGCCCTTGTCGAACTGCATGCCCTCGACGAGTTCGACCTCGGTGTCGAGCGACTTGCCCTCTTCGACCGTGATGACGCCGTCCTTGCCGACCTTGTCCATCGCCTCGGCGATGATCTTGCCGATCTGCTCGTCCTGGTTGGCGGCGCAGGTGCCGACCTGGGCGATCTCCTTCGAGGAATCGACCTTCTTGGACATCCGGCGCAGTTCATCGGTGATGGCGGCGACGGCCTGGTCGATGCCCCGCTTGATCTCGTTGGGGTTCGCGCCGGCGGTGATGTTCTTCAGGCCCTCGGCGTAGACGGCCTCGGCGTAGATGGTGGCGGTGGTGGTGCCGTCGCCCGCGTCCTTCGAGCACTTGCTGGCGACCTCCTTGACCATCTGCGCCCCGAGGTTCTCGTAGGGGTCCTCGAGGGTGATCTCCTTGGCGACGGTCACGCCGTCCTTCGTGACGGTCGGCGCGCCGAAGGATTTCTCGAGGACGACGACGCGCCCCGACGGTCCGAGCGTGACCTTCACGGCGTGGGCGAGTTTCTGGACGCCGCGGAGGATGCGCTCGCGGGCGTCGGTGTTGAATGCGATCTGCTTGGCGGCCATGGTTCAAATCTCCAAAGGGCCAAATGGCCAAAGGGCCAGATGCCGTGCTAAAGGTGTTCGTGCTCTTCTCTGCTGCTCTGCCGGTCTGCTGTTCTGCTGCTTTCTCTCATCCGATCCTGATCCAGACGAGTTGTGCGGCGTCGATGATGAAGACGTGCTTGCCGTCGGTGACCTTGACCATGTGGTCCGCCTCGTCCGGCAGGAGCATGGCGTTGACGACGACGCACTCGGCCGCGCCGTTGAAGTAGAACGCCGCGGCGCGTTTGCCGTCGAGTTCGCGGAGCGATTGGCGGAGTTGGTCGGTGTTCATGGGGAAGGGATCGAGGGATCAGGGGATCGAGGGATCGAGGGATCGAGGGATGAAGGGGGGGAATCGCGGGCCTGATGCCTTGGTGCCTCGATCCCTTGATCCCTTCTTCTCAGTCGATGATCGCCAGCACGTCGTCCTCGGCCATCATGAGAAACTCCTGATCGCCGAGTTTGATCTCGGTGCCGGAGTACGACGAGAAGATCACGCGGTCGCCCTTCTTGACCGTGAGCGGGATGCGCTCGCCGGTCTCGTGGTTCAGCGCGCCGTCGCCCACCGCCTCGATCACGCCCGTGCGGGGCTTCTCCTTGCCGGTGTCGGGCAGGTAGATGCCGCTGTCGGTCTTCTCCTGCGCCTCGTCGCGCCGGACCAGGATCTTGTCGTGCAGCGGGCGGACGCTGACTTTGGCCTTGCTGCGGGTCGGGGCCTTGGTCGTGGTTGCGGCCATCGGTCGGGTCTCCTCTTTCAATCTCTCGTGGGTGCGTCGTGAATGAAACCGACTCGTCCGCGCTGGGCGGACGGGTTAGACGGTGAACGTGGGGTCGTGCCCGGGCCAGCGGCCGCGGTAGAAGCGGAGCAGGCAGCGGCGGAGGACTTCGAGCATGACCTCCAGGTCGTTGGGGCCGTGCGGACGGTCAATGACGGCGAACGCACCCGAACGCAACGCCGCCGCGATCTCGCGGCAGTCGTCGCGGTGCGAGCGGGCACGCTTCACGACCACGGTGGGGGGCGGCTGGTCGAGGCGGCGGAGCAGTTCCAGCAGGCGCGGGCCGCCTTCCTCCGCGGGGGAGCCGGGGGCCTGCTGGCCCATGTCCAGCGGCAGGCCGAGATCGACCACCGCGATGTGGATCGGGTAGCGGGCGATCACCTCCGACGCCTGTCGGCCCGTCCCGGCCCGGAGCGACTGGACCCCGATCGGCTCGAGCAGGCGCGGCAGGCGGTCCACCCACGACTCATCCTCCCACCCCGCGTAGGAGAGAAGGAGGTTGAGCCGACCCGCGGGTTCCGGCTGCGGGCCGGAGCCGGGGTGAGCGGGATGGAAGCGCGCATGGATCACCGGGCAGCATTCGGCAAGTCGGATGCCGGGACGACCGGCGGTTGCCGGGCGTGTGAGCGGCCCGGGACGGGTTGCGCCTGGCAGGGTGCGGGCAAATCCCGGCGAAAGGGTGCCAGATTGGCAGCAGGGGCAGCGGTTGGGTGGCGTTAGAATCGCGGCATGGAACTGATCGCGGTGGCGTTGGGGGTGGTCGCGCTGGGGGCGGGTGGAGCGGCGGTGTGGCTGTGGCGCGAGCGGGCGAGGCTCGCGGCCGAGGCCGACCGACTCCGGGAGGAGGCGAGGGCTGCGGCCACGGCGCGGGAGGTTGCCGAGCGGCAGGCGGCGCAGGCCGAGGGCAGGGAGGCGGAGCACACGCGGGAGTTGGAGGCGCTGCGGGCTGATATCGGGCGGGTGCGGGTCGAGTTGGCGCAGGCGGTGGAGCGGCGGGAGGCGGATCAGCGGCTGTTCGAGGAGCGCGAGGCGTCGCTGCGGCGCGAGCGTGAGGCGCTGGAGCGGCGAATCACCGATCTCAACAAGCAGGCGGGCGACGTGTTCGAGCGGCTGGCGGCGGAGGCGCTGGACAAGTCGCAGCAGCGCATGCTCGAACGCGCGCGGGCGATGTGGGAGGCGCAGAAGAAGGAAGGCGAGGCGGAACTGGACAAGCGGAAGACGGCGGTGGAGGCGCTGGTGAAGCCGATCGGCGACACGCTGAAGGAGACGAGCGACCGGCTGACGCGCCTGGACGAGCAGGTCAAGCAGGCAGGTGAGGCCAGCGCAACGCTGCGCGACGAGGCGTCGAAACTGGTGCGCGCCCTGAGTCGGCCGGAGGTGCGGGGACGCTACGGCGAGATCCAGTTGCGGCGCGTCGCGGAACTGGCCGGGATGACGGCGTACTGCGACTTCATGGAGCAGGCCTCGGCGACGGACGAGGAGGGACGGCGGCTGCGCCCGGACATGGTGGTGCTGCTGCCCAACGAGCGGAAGATCGCGGTGGACGCGAAGACGCCGACGGACGCGTACATGCGCGCGATCGAGGCGCAGACGCCCGGGGAGGCGGAGGAGCACCTGGAGCGCTTCGCGGGGCACGTGGAGGATCAGGTGCGGGCACTGAGCGCGAAGCGGTACTGGGCACAGTTTGACGGCTCGCCGGACTTCGTCGTCATGTTCGTGCCCGGAGATCAGTTCGTGGACGCTGCGCTCGCACGGCGTCCGGACCTGCTGGAGCGTGCGGCGCAGGCGAACGTGATCCTCGCCAGCCCCAGCACGCTGATCGGCCTGCTGCGGGCGGTGGCGGTGGGGTGGCGCGAGCACCGGCTGGCCGAGGAAGCGCAGCGGTTGCTCGAACTGGGGCGGGAGTTGCACCAGCGGGCGGCGACGGCGTTCGAGCACGTGGACGCGCTCGGGGCGGCGATCAGGCGGTCGGTGGAGAAATACAACGACTTCGTGGGATCCGTGGACCGGATGCTGATGCCCCACCTGAAGAAGTTTGAAGAGGCCGGCCTGAAGGGAAGGAAGGAGTTGTCGGCGTTGCCGGAGGTCACCATCGCGCCACGAGGGTCGAGCGTGGTGGAGGAGGGAGCGGCGCGGGCCGAGACCGAGTAACTCGGGCTTGGGAAGATTTGGTGCGCGTCGACGGGGGCGGGGGAACCTATGCGAGGCCGGATGGGAATGGATCGCGGGGCCTGGAAAGGCCCCGCCCCGGTGGGCTGCTCCGGGGCGCGCCCCGGGCGCGTTGGAAAGGCCCGGCGTAGGGGACCGGGCCTTTCCGTTCTGAGGAAACAGGCTCGTGAGTCGCGCGGGGGGTGGTCGGCCGCGCGGGGGCGATCGCGCGTCAGTTGCAGCCGGTGTTGTAGAGGTTGAGGAAGTTGAGCACGTCGAGCGTATCGTGCGTGCCGTTGCCGTCGAGGTCGGCGGAGTCGTCCTTTGCGGACCAGGCGTTGAGGAAGAGCAGGACGTCGAGTGTGTTGAGGTTGCCGTCGCCGTTGAAGTCGGCGAGGCAGGGTGTGACGACGATCATGGCGTTGACGCGGAAGCCGGCGTCGTAGGTCGCCTTGAGCGCGCCGGTCTGGGCGTCGAAGCGCTTGATGACGCCCGAGGTGTCGGAGACGAGGACGTCGCCGTCGTGCATAGCGATGGCGGAGCAGTTCACGCCGACGCTGAAGGTGGACTTGTAGTTGCCGTTGGTGGCGTCGAAGCGGTAGACGATGGCGTGCTCCGCGCCGACGAGGAGGTCGGTGCCGTCGGTCGTCGCGCTGCGGACCTGCCCGCCGCAGACCGTGAACATCTCGAAGCCGTCGAACCCGACGGTGGTGCGGTAGATGGCGGTGGAGTTCGCGCCGGCGTAGATCGTGTTGTTGAAGATGGACAGGGCGCGGATGTCGTCGTTGGCGTAGTAGGTGTCCGTCACCAGTTTCGACACGGGGTTGACGCGCAGCACCTGCCCGGTCGAGCCGGAGATGAACAGGCTGTCGCCGTACATGACCATGTCGGTGCAGTTGGAGGGCACCGACCACGAGTCGATCGGGAACCCGAGGTCGAGGTCGATGCGGTAGATGACGCCGTTCGAGTCGGCCAGCAGCAGGTCGCCCTGGTGCTTGGCCATCGAGGAGACCGGCCCGGAGCAGACGCCGGCGAACTCGAAGACGCCGGTGTTGGCGTCGGCCTTCATGAGGATGCCGTCCGGGCCGGCGACGTAGATCGTGTCGGCGAGCGCGGGCGCGCCCAGGCAGGCGAGCGCGACAATCGAGGCGAGGCGAGCGGTGCGGTCCATGGTCATTCTCCCGTGTGCGGGCCGGGTCTCCCCGGCGTGTTTGTTCACGGGCATTGTCCGGCCGCCGGGCCGCACACCCTGCCATCTGAACGGAGGGGTTCGGAGGCGGACCGTGGACACTGGGCAGTGGAGAGTGGACATCAAGGCCCGCGGAATCGGGTTTCCGGGGCTGTTCCGGGGGGGTGGCGGTCAGGTTTCGAGGCGTGGGGGGCGTGTGCGTCCGACGAACCAGGCCATCAGTTCGCCGCGGCTGGAGACGCCGAAGTGGCGGTAGACGCCCATGACGTGCTCGTGGACCGTGGGGCGGGAGAGGTCGAGGCGGTAGGCGATCTGCTTCTCGCTGTCGCCGTCGAGCAGCCCGTCGAGGATCTGTCGGCGTCGTGGGGTGAGGTCCGCGATGGACGGCTCGACGGCCGAGGCGAGCGGGCCGCCGACGAACCTTCCCACGCGCTCGTGGACGTAGCGGAGCATCCACCAGTGCCTGCGCCCGAAGGGGGGGGCCCCGACGGGGCGGTGGATCCAGAGCGAGTGGCACAGCCCGCCGACGGGGAGCCGCTGGAGCGAGATGACGTAGTCGTCGATGCCGCTGCGTCGGTGGATCTCGTTAAAGGCGCGCGAGCGGTACCAGGAGGTTCGGTCCCAGAGTTGATCGCGCAGTCGCGTGACGATCGCGCCGGTGGTGCGGGCGAGGCTCGGGAACTCGGGGGTGCGCTCGACGGGGACGTTCTCGACGTACTCGAGCCAGGATCGCTCGGCGCGCTGGTCGGGCCAGCCGAGGCGGAGGGAGCCGAGGTGCTGGTTGGGTCGGCCCGGCCCGAAGTCGCGCATGTTGCCGGAGATGCCGACTTGGGCGTCGAGGAGTGAACAGAGGCCCGTCAGCAGGCGCGTCTGCCAGGCGTGATGGTCCGCGCCGGCATCGCGGCACTCATCGACGAGCCGCGCACAGCGTCGGACATCGGCGGGACGGATTCGGTCAGAGGTAGGCATGGGACAAACCGCGGGGGAGATCGACGCCGTTATGGTATCTCCTCCCGGCGGCGCACCACAGGCAAAAAAGCGCCGAGGCTGCGGGGGCAGCCTCGGCGACGAGGTCCGGGAACCGCGCGGCGATCAGCCGCCGCCGTCCGGTCGCGGCGGGGGGGGTGTGCCCCCTCCCGTAACGGCGCGGACCGGGACGTTGACGAACTCGGCGAAGTCTGCGAGTTGGGTATCGACGGTCAAGCCGACGTAGCGCCGCCCCTGCACCATCGAGACGGCATGCGCCGAAGCGGGCCACCACGGGTAGCCGTTGAGTTGGCGGTGGACGAAGTCCGGCGCGCTGACGATGATGCCGCCCTGGAAGTACCGCATGGTGGAGGTGCCGCCGCCGGTGGTCCACTGCTCGGGTTCAACGAGCGCGGTGAGGATGTCGATAATCTCCTCTGCGCGTTCGGAGCGCGGTCGCGTCTCCTCGCGTTCCTGCTGGGCGTCGCGGAAGGGGCTTCGCCCGCCGCCGCCGCCGCCCTGGCCGCCCTGCAGGACGGACTGGAGGTCGATCTCGGGCGCTTCGTCGTAGTCGGGGATGATGAAGAGCAGGTCGTCGATGGGGTAGACCTCGACGCGGCGACGCATGGCGAGGCGTTCCTTCGGGCCGCACTGGATCGCGCCCCACTCGGTCATCTGCCAGGTGTTGCCGCCGGAGTAGAAGGAGGCCGGGCCGGCGGCCTGGTCGAGGACCATCTCGAGGAGTTTGAGCGCGGTGACTTTGTTGGCTCGGAGCGCGATGGGCTGGTCCTTGTCCAGCCCCTCGGCGTTGCGGTCGTCCATCCAGAACGGCTCGATGTCCGCGCCGGTGAGTTCGGTGATGAACGTGATGACGTCCTCGAGGCGCTGATCGCGGAACTCGATGGTGACGGGACGCATCATCTTCATCAGGTTCTCGCGCTTGGCGGCATCGACGCCCGGGGCGCGCCGGGTCGACGCCCCCGCCTGCTGGGCGAGGGCCACGGGCGCGAGGAGGCCGATCCCCGAGACAGCCAGCACCGCAATGGCGAGTGAACGGGTGAGATCGGTGCGACGCATGGTCGGGCTCCTTTCCGCGGCCGCGGTCCTTGCACGGGAACATCGGGCGGCCGTCCCTGCCCCTTGTCATTCAGTTTACGGCCCGGAAGGCGTGGCGGGAGGGACTTTTTGCAATCCCCGACCGTCCGAGGCTCGCTCCCGCGTCCCGGCGAGCGTTCGCCGGGCGGGCGCCGGCCCGGAGGAGCGGCCGGCGGGGAGCGCGAGAGCCGATTCGCGGGCGGCGCGAGGGCGGATGCGGTCTGCGCCGCCGGAAACCGGAAAAAGCCCGTGGTCGTGGCGGAACGGCTTATCCGGTCGAATCGGGGTGCCGATGAGGGTGGTCCCGGGCCGGCGTGGCCGGGACCGAAGCGCAACTTCAGACCCGATCGGACTGCCCGTGGCGACCCCCCCTCGGAAGCAAAGACGGCCCTCGCGGTCGGTCGATAGGCCGGTCGCCCGGAGTCGTGGAGGGGCCGGCGCCCAGCGTGCCAAGGCGGGGCGGAGCGAGCGCGGGAGCCGCGCGAGGGGTGTTGCCGCCGGCGCGGCGCGACGACCAGCAGGACATCGCGGCCGATCGACGGCCGACGGGAAGCGTTCAGACAGGAAGCATTCACAAGGAGATTCGACGATGACGACGACGCAGATTCCGAACCCGCAGACGTTTGCGCAGAACGGCTGCTGCACGCCGTTCCCCGGCCAGACCTTCCAGAACGTTCCGTTCAACTGGTGCGGTCCGACGTTCAACGGCCCGACGAACTACGGGACCAACTACCCCACCGGCAACATCGGGTACTCGAACTCGAACTCGTGGTGCTGGCCCCAGCCGTTCGGCTGGTTCAACCCCGCGTTCTCCGGCCAGAACTTCTCCGGTCAAAGCCAGTACGGCTCGTACCCGTGGAACTCCAACCCCTCGCCCTTCAACTCGTGGCCCACGGGTTACCCGTCGTTGAACTCGACGAACTGGAACACCTTCGGCTCGTTCCCGTGGTCGTGGAACCAGGGATACGGGTTCAACAACACCGGCTGGCAGTCGCCGTTCTACGCCTGGCACAGCCCGATCTCATGCAACACGCCGTTCACGGGCGAGTGCTTCCCAGGCTGCTGCCCGCCGTCGTTCGGCTCGTGGTACGGCTCGAACTTCAACCCGTTCTCCAACGGCTTCTTCAACACCTGGCCGACGCCCACCAACACCTTCGGCTTCAACCCATGGAGCACGATCCCCTTCTCGCAGCACGGGTACCCGTCCGGGACGATCCCGCACTACGGCTACACCAACAGCCCCTTCCACGGGTATTCCCACAGCCCGTTCTACGGGTATCAGGGCGGGTACAACTGGCCGATCCCCTCGTCGAACGTCCCGTTCGGCTTCGGCACGCCGGTGACGAACCTCGGCGCGTTCTCGAACACCGGGTTCAACGGCGCGTACCCGCAGGGCTTCCCCTTCCCCGGCACGCCCTGCGGCCCGCAGGGCACGGACATCCACGGCAAGCCCGGCTTCGGGATGAACCGCGAGGCCGCCTGACGCCCCGCTGACGAACAGCGCGTTCCTTGCCGAGGCTCGGGCTTCATCGCCCGGGCCTCGTCTTTGCGCACGGGCTGCTACTTGCGGTAGTACTCGCGGATGGTGACGCCGCGCCAGGTGTAGGGGCGGTATCCGAAGGCGGAGTCTTGGAGCGGTTCGAGCGGCGGCTCGAAGCCGGAGAAGAGGTAGGCTTCGAGGAGGTCGCGCCTCGGGATCCACGACGCGGAGCCGTCGCAGAACGCGGAGTTGAGGCCGTCCGGGCCGTGGTTGTTCCAGGCTTCGGGCCAGTTGTTGGTGCCGTCCGCGCGGCCGACGCCGATGGCGAGACCGGCGGGGTCGGCGTCGTCGTTGTCGTTATCGAGGATGATGATGGTGCGTGAGGGGAAGGCGACGGTCGCCTGCGTCTTGAGCAGGTTCTTCGTCTGTTGCTCGAGGATGTCGATGCCTCCGCCCGGGGTGTACGTCCAGCCGAGTTGTGCGCCGATGGTGCCCCGCCCGCGACCCGAGACGACGATGCCGTCGAGGAACTTGCCCTCGTCGAACCATGCGAAGGTCTCGTAGGAGTGGCCGCCGGCCTGGTCGTAGCGGTCGTCGGCGGAGAAGAAGTGATCGAACAGGAAGTTGCGGCCGTAGAGGAGCGGAAGGTCTTCGAGGAGCGGCTCGTCGGTGACCATGAAGTTTGGGCGGATGGTGTTCCGGGTGGCGGGGCAGATCGGGGCCTCGAGAGCGGGCATGTAGTCGGGGTAGAACCAGCCGACGTTGTCCTCGAAGGTGAGGATGCTGGGAAGGAAGAGGCCGACGCGGGTGTCGTTGCTGTAGAGATTGGCGGCCGTGGCGAGTTGGCGGGTATTGGAGAGGCAGGCGGCGCGGCGTCCGGCCTCGCGGGCCGCGCCGAGGGCCGGGAGGAGCAGCCCGATCAGCAGCGCGATGATGGCGATGACCACGAGGAGTTCGATCAGGGTGAAGGCGCGGCCGGGTTGGGGCTGCCTGTCGATCAACGGGCTTCTCCGGTCCTGTGGGATGGGCCGGGGTCATAGTACGAGAAGCCGGCCGTCGGATCATCCCTCTTGGGCCGGGCTGCCACCGGCTGTAGGATGACGCACCGGCCGGGAGGTCGGCGAGGAGAGGCGAACATGAGACGGATCGCGCTGGCAGCGGCGGCGGCAGGGGTCGCGCTCGGAGTGGGGACGGCGTTCGGGCAGCCGGACAACGATGCCGTGATCAACATCGCGGGGATGGAGTTGCGGTGCCAGATCTTCGGGCCGTGCTTCCCGGACCAGTCCCGCAACAGCGAGTCGCACCCGTTCCCTCCCGGGACGCCGCAGTTCGTCGTTCCCGCGTCGGGGTACTCGTTCACGATCGAGGGCGTGGTCGAGACGAGCGGGCTTGTGGGGCTGGTGATCCCGAGCGGTTCGACGATCGCGGAGATGATGGAGATCATCGAGCCTGGCGCGTCAAGGCTCCTGCACGGGCATTCACGCAACCTGCTGGGGGGGCTGCCGTTGTCGAAGAACGGCGTGTTCGCGCAGACGTTCAGGGGTGAGGCGGCGGGGATTGAACTCTCGATCACGATCGACACATGGGTCCGAAACGACGGCGCGGCGTTCTTCGAGATCCGCGACATCGACATCCCCCTCGGCATCTTGTTCGGCACCGTGAAAGTCACGAGCGGGACGACGGGGGTCGAGGTCTGGAACACCTCTCCGAGGCAGGAGACGGAGTGGCACTTCGAGGGCGATCTCGGCGCGGTCGCCGGGTCGGGGCCGTCGATGCTGCGCTACCTCGACGACCCGGCGTTCGGCACGATCCTCGGCGGGATCGGCAACGAGGACAACCCGGACCCGAGCATCCCGACGGGCGTGACGGAGCAGCAGTCTTCGTTCGCGACGACGGCGCAACTCGGCATCCCCGGGCCGGGCGGCAAGGACGACGTGGTGTACGTCACCAGCCCGGCACGCAACCTCACCGACACGGACCCGAAGAACTACCGCGGCATCGGGCTTGCCCTGTATCCCAGGACCCAACCGGCCTTCCCCGGCACGTGGTTCGGCCAGTGGACGATGGTGTGGGACATGTACATCCCGCACGACACGTGGAACAACCACGAGTGGGCCGCCGCGCTGGTGCACGGGAACCACAACAACGAGGGGGGGGCGGACATGTTCATCCGAAACCCCGAGTTCGGCGGCGGCGGGGTGATCGGGTTCGACCGCCAGCCGGGCCAGTACCTGAGCACGCCCCTCATCAAGCCGGGCGAGTGGTTCAGGCTCGCGTTCGCGTGCGACCACATGCAGGGCGGCGTCGGGCGCGTGTACGTCAACGGGCAGTTGGTCGGTGAGACGGGGAGCGACTGGCTGTACGACAGCGTCGATCCGGGCGACCCGCGCTACGGCGACGGCGAGGCGGTCGATCCGGCCGACTGGCAGGCGTGGGGCGAGTTCCCCAGCCCGTGGTCGCTGAGCAGCGGGACCGAACCCGGCTCGGTCGGGCCAACGCCGCTGGCCTCGACCTTCTGCCTCTTCGCCGATCTCGGGAGCGCAGAGTTCGGGCCGGGCGGACGGAGTGAGGTCGTGTACGTTGCGAACCTCTACTTCGCGGACGATGTGCTGAGTGGGGCGGAGATCGCTGCGCTGGGCGGGCCTGACGCGGATGGGATCGTCTTCAAGAAGGGGTCGGCCTGCCCGGCGGACTTCAACGGGGACACGGTGGTCAATACGCTGGACTTCGTGGCGTTCCTGAACGCCTTCGTGGGCGCGGACCCGAAGGCGGACTTCAACGGGGACACGGTGGTCAATACGCTCGACTTCGTGGCGTTCCTGAACGCCTTCGTGGCCGGGTGCCCGTAGGGGGGGACCCGGAATCGGGGACCGGTCGGCGTTTCTCGTGGCCAAGTTCCGCTCCCCGTTGAACCTTGGGGTCGGGATGGCCGATTCGAATGTGGAGGACCTCTGAGCCGGGGGAGTGCCCGGCTTGCCGCTCGATAGGGGAGATGGCGTGAAGCAGTTGGGGTCGGGATCGCGTGGTTCGAGGCGTGCGTCCCGGGGGCGGGTTGCTCGGTCGGCGCTTGTGGCGCTGCTGATCGCGGCGGTGGGAATCGGGGCGACGCTCGCGGTGCATCGAGTGCTGGCGGTGCGAGAACGGAGCCTGGCGGTCTCGAGTTTTCAGGCCGACGCGGCGAGGCGGGCGGCGGCGATCAACGCGGAACTGGCCGATGCGGTCGATGCGCTCTACGCGGTGCGTGCGTTCTACGAGGCGTCCGAGACGGTCGAGCCGGAGGAGTTCGTGCGCTTCGGGCGCGAGATTCTGACGCGGCACTCGACGGTGCTCGCGCTCGACTGGGTGCCGCGCGTATCGCCGGGGCAGGTCGAGGCGTTCACGGCCATGGCGCGTGAGGCGCTGGGCGGCGACTACGCCATCCTGGAGAGCGACGAAACGGGCGCTTTGGTGGCGGCCGAAAGCAGGCCGGTCCATTACCCGATCCTGTACACGCGCTCCGCCCCGCCCGCGCGGGAAATACCGGGTTTCGACCATGCCTCGGAAACCGGGCTGCTGTCCGCGCTGGAGATGTCGGCGCGGACCGACGTGCCGGTGGTGAGCGCGAGGCGGAACGTGGTCCGACTGGCGGAAGGGATCGGCGACCGAGGAGGGGTGACGGTCTTCCTGCCGGTATTCGAGGGCGGGACCGCGCCGCTCGCGGAAGACCGACGACTCGGGGCGGCGTCGGGTTTTCTCGCGGCCACGATGCGGCTGAGCGACCTGCTCGCGGTCGCGATCCGCGACCTGCCGGCGGGACTGATGGACGTGCATCTCTACGACCGGCAGGCCGACGGGAGCGAGCAACTGCTGTATTCGACCGCCTCGGGGACGGCCGCTCCCGTCTTGCCGCCGGTGGGCTGGGCTGAGGACCGATCGGGGTTGCGTCAGGCGGTGCACTACTCGACGCTCGGGCGTGACTGGGTGGCGGTCTTCGATGCCCACACCATCGGTCCCTATCACGAGGCGGGCCGTGCGTCGACCTGGTCGCTCTGGTGCGGGTTCCTGCTGACCACGTTCGGACTGGCGTACGTGCAATCGCTGCGGGCTGCGAACGCCCGGTCGGAGCGGCTCGTGGAGGAGCGGACGCGCGAGTTGCGCGAGCGGGGCGAGCGGCTCCGGGCGATCCTGCAGACGGCTCCGGACGCGGTCATCGTCGCGGACAAGCACGGCGTGATCGAGTCGGTGAACCCCGCGACCGAGCGGATGTTCGGGTACTGCGCCGAGGAACTGATCGGCCGCGAGTTGACCGTGCTGATGCCGGATCGGCTGCGGGAACTGCACCGCGCGGGAATGCGGCGACGCCGGGACGGCGGGGCGGGTCGGGCGGTCGGAAGCGGCGCGCTGCGGACGTACGGACTGCGCAAGGACGGATTGGAGTTCCCGATCGAGTTGTCCGTCGGCGAGGTCCGGCTCGGCGAGCGTGTGCAGTTCACGGGCATCATTCGCGACGTGACCGAGCGCAAGCGAGCGGAGGACGCGATCCAGAGCATGAACGCGGCCCTCGAGGATCGGGTGCAGCAACGGACGGAGGAGTTGCAGCGGATGGTGGACGAGTTGGCGCAGTTCGCGTCGATCGCGTCGCACGACCTCCAGGAGCCGCTGCGGAAGGTGCTGGTGTTCGGCGACCGGCTGCGCCAGCAGTATGAGGGTGCGCTGGGCGACCAGGGCAAGGATTACCTGTCCCGGATGCTCAACGCGGCGGACCGGATGTCGTCGCTGCTGAACGACCTGCTGGAACTGACCCGCGTGACGTCGAAGGGGAGGCCGTTCGAGCGGGTGGACCTCGGCGAAGTCGTGCGCGGCGTGCTGACGGACCTGGAGGTCGCGCTGCAGGAGTCCGGCGGGGTCGTCGAGGTTGGCGACCTGCCGTCGATCGACGCGGACCCGACGCAGATGCGCCAGTTGTTCCAGAACCTGCTGTCGAACGCGTTGAAGTTCCGAAGCGGCGAGCGTCAACCGCGCGTCACGATCTCGGTCGAATCCCCGGTTGAGGGTGGTGGGGGTCGTTCGCTGTGCCGGCTGGTGGTTCGGGACAACGGGATCGGGTTCGACTCGAAGTACGCCGGGGTGATTTTCGAGCCGTTCCACCGCCTGCACGGGCGGTCGGAGTTCGAAGGCTCGGGGATGGGGCTGGCGATCTGCCGGAAGATCGTGGAGCGGCACGGGGGCCGGATCGCGTCCGAGGGACGGGCCGGCGAGGGGGCCGCGTTTGTGATCGAACTCCCGTTGAGGCAGGGGGCAACCGGGGAACAGCCATGCCATGACGCACCGACCGATCGATCACGGTCCTCGTCGCCGAGGACGACCCCGACGACCGCCTGATCATGAGCGAGGCGTGGGACGAGGCGTCGCTGGAGCACGGCCTTCGGTTCGTCGAGGACTGGGAGGAGTTACTGGACTACCTGTTCGCTCGCGGTCGGTACGCGGACGCGAATGCGGCGCCGAGGCCGGGGCTGATCCTGCTGGACTGAACATGCCGAAGGTGGACGGGCGCGAGGCGCTGCGTGAGATCCGCGGCGACGAGAGCCTCCGGTGCGTGCCGGTGGTGGTGCTGACGACGTCCGGCGCGTCGGAAGACGTGGCGTGGGCGCACGACAGCGGTGCGAACTCGTACATGCGCAAGCCATCGACCTTTACGGGGCTTTCGGAGACAGTGAAGGCCATCGGGCGCTACTGGCTTGAGCACGCGGAACTGCCGATAGACGGCTGTGATGGAAGCGCCGGCGCAGAGTCCGATAAGAGTTCTGCTCGTTGATGACGACGAGGACATGCTGGTCCTCGTTCGGGCGTGGCTCGAGGACGTCGAGTCCGGCCGGTACAAGGTCGATTGGGCGCCGTCCGCGGCGCACGCCCGACGGGTCATCGGCGAGGATCGGTACGACGCGTACCTGATCGATTACCGGCTCGGCGCGGAGTCCGGCATCGAGTTGCTTCACGAGGTGGCGGGCGCGCTGCCGGATCGGCCCGCGATCTTGATGACAGGCCAGGGCGGGCGGAGCGTTGACCGCGAAGCGCTGGAGGCCGGAGCGACGGAATACGTGCAGAAGGGCGCAGCGAGCGCAGAGACGCTGGAGCGGGCGATCCGCTACGCGATGGCGCAGAAGTGCGCCCAGCGGCTCGAGCGCGAGCGCCGCTCGGCCCAGGAAGCGGCGCGGGCGATGGAGCGGGTGCTCGCGGTCGTCGCGCATGAACTCCGCACGCCCCTGGCGTCGATGCGGCTGATGTCCGAGTTCCTGCTGGCGCCTGATTCACGCGGCGGGCCGGAGTTGGAGCGGTTCCTCGCGTCGATCCACGGCGAGACGGTGCGTATGACGGAAACCGTGAACAACGTGCTGGAGGCGGCGCGGTTCGACAGCGGGTTGGCGCGGTGGAACTGGGGGGCGGTGCGGGTCGCGGACGCGGTCGAGCAGGCGCTGGAAACCGTGCGGCCGCAGGTGGACCGGTCGGCGGTCGAGATCGTGTCGTCGGTGGAGCCCGAGGGCCTCACGATGCGGGGCGACGCGGACGCGATCCGGCGGCTGGTGATGAACCTGGCGAGCAACGCGGCGAAGCACACACGCGCGGGGCGGATCGAGGTGCTGGCGACGGAGGCGGCCGAAGCCGGTCAGCCTTGCGTGCGCATCGAGGTGCGCGACACGGGGACCGGCATGCCGGGGAGCGTCGTGCGGCGCCTGGGGACGGCGTTCGAGTTGAACTCGGGCATCGTCGGCTCGGCGGCGTCGCACGGGACGGGCCTCGGGCTGGCGATCTGCAAGGGCATCGCCGCATCGCACGGTGGGGCAGTGCGCGTGCTGTCGCGCGAGGGCGAGGGGTCGAGATTCGTGGTGGTGATGCGGGCGGATCTCGAGGCGCCGGCCGCGGTCGCGGAGGGCGTGCGGATCATCCGGGAGGCGGCATGAAGCGCGTCCTGGTTGTGGACGACATGGCGGTGATCCGCGAGCCGATCGCGGCCGCGCTGCGGCGAGAGGGCTTCGACGCGGTGTGCGCGGCCAACGGTCGCGAGGCGATCGGGCTGATGCGCACGCAGCCGCCGGACCTGATCCTGCTGGACCTGGGCATGCCGGAGATGGACGGGCTGGAGCTGCTCCGGCGGATGAAGTCCGACGCGACGCTGCCCTCGCCCCCGGTTGTGGTGCTGACGGCGGCGGGAGACAAGGACTCGGTGCTCAGGTCGCGGCAGATGGGTGTGCGGCACTATCTCCTCAAGTCGCGATTCTCGCTGGCGGACATGGTGGCGAGGGTGCGCGAACTGACGGCGGATCGACGCGAGGAAGCGCCGACGGAGACGGGCGATGCGGTCGCGGCGAAGGTCGGACCGGGATCGTCGGCCGCGGGCACGAAACGCGGGGCGTCGGCTTCGTCCGCTCCCGGCGTGCTGCCGCCGACGGAGGCGACGGCCGCGCTCCGCGATCTCAAGCCGCGAGTGGTTCGATCGGAACTGGTGGAGATGCTGGAGCGTTGCGGGGAGTTGAAGGCGCTGCCGCCCAGCGTGGCGGAGGTGCTGAGGGTCGTGAACAGCCCGCAGGCGAACAGCGAGCAGGTGGCGGGGGTCATCAAACGCGACCCGGCGATCGCGCTGAAGATTCTGCGGCTGGCGAACTCGAGCGCGTTCGCGAGCGGCACGCCCGCGGACACCGTCGAGAAGGCCGTGCTGCGGATCGGCGTGGGTGCGATCCGGCAGGCGGTGATGAGCATCGGCGTCGTGGATCGCTTCAGCAGCGTCGCCGTCGAAGGGTTCATGGACCCGATCCTGTTCTGGGAACACTCGATCGCGGTCGGGCTGATCGCGGCGGCGATGACGCGGGCACGCGGCGAGGCGGAGCCGGACGCGGCGTTTACGATGGGGCTGCTGCACGACGTGGGGCGCGTGGTGTACGCGGAACTGCTGCGGGACAGGTACGCGGAGGTGCTCGCCAAGGCCGAAGAACTCGGCGTCGAGGTCGAGCGTGCCGAGTCGCGCATGCTGCTGATGAACCACGCCGAGGGCATGGACCGCATCCTGCGCGCCTGGCACTTCCCACGCGACCTGGTGGACCCGATCGTCTTCCATCACCTGTCCGCGCCGGACATCCGGCGGAACTGCCCGAAGCGGTACGGGGATGTGGCGACGCTCGCGCTGGCGGATCGACTGGCGCACGCGTTCATGCTCGGTTCGAGCGGGAACGACGCGCTGTATCCGACCGACGAGTTGTGCCGCGGGCTGGGAGTAGCCGACGACGTGATCGCGGAGATCGAGCGGACGATCGAGGCCGAGACGGAGACGATCAAACTCGCCATGCTGGCCGCGCCGGGGAGGGCGATGGAGTGGAAGCGTCGGGTGGATCACTACGCGAAAGCGCTTGCCGCTCCGGTGCGTCCGTTGATCGTGAGCGCATCGCCGGCGTGCGACGCGTACCGGATCGCGTTGGACCGCCTTCGCTCCAACGGCGACGGGCCGGCGAACGTGGGGGTGATGCACTTCTCATCGCCCGCGGATCGGCTGCCCGTGTCGCGGGCGTACCGGTCGGCCGAGGACGAAGCCGCCACGGGCCCGCTCCCGCTGATCGTGCTCTCACCGGACGGCGCGGTGGGGCCTGAGGAGTCGCTGGCGGAGGGCCGGCGCGTCCTGATGCTCCCGACTCCGACGCCGATGGCGAGGCTGACGGGCGCATTGAACGCGGCCGTCGAGCCGTCCGCGGCGCGGGCGGCGGCCTGAGTCGGCGCGGGCGGGGTCGGCCCTACACTCGCTCCGGATGGATGGCGTCTTCGACCAACGGCGGTACCTGATCCCGTTCCGGTCGACGCTCCTGCCGCAGATCTTCACCGACACGCTCGTGGTCGGCGCGGGCGTGGCGGGGCTTCGCGCGGCGGAGGAGGCGGCGCGCGGGGGCGAGGTCATCGTCCTGTCCAAGTCCGACCTCCGGCAGACGAACACCGCGTGGGCGCAGGGGGGGGTGGCGGCCGCGCTCGCGCCGGGCGACAGCGCGGAGTCGCACGCCGCCGACACGCTGACCGCGGGAGCGGGGCTGTGCGACGAGCCGGCGGTGCGGCTGCTCTGCGAGCAGGGGCCTGAACGGCTTCACGAGATCCTCTCGTGGGGCCTGCGCCTGGACCGCGACGCGACGGGCGGACTGGACGCGGGACGCGAGGGCGGGCACTCGGCCAGCCGCGTCTTCCACGCGGGCGGCGACGCGACCGGGGCGGAACTCTCGCGGTGCATGGCGGAGCGGGTGCGCACGCTGCAGAACGTTCGGCTCTTCGAGCGGTGCTTTCTGCTCGACCTGGTGACGCCGTCGGACGAGCCGGGGTCGCCCGTGCTGGGCGCGATCACGCACCACTCGCGCTATGGGCTGCAGATGATCTGGGCGCGGACAACGATCCTCGCGTCGGGCGGCGCGGGCGTGCTTTTCCGCGAGACGACGAACCCGCCGTCGGCGACGGCGGACGGGCTTGCGGCCGCGTACCGGGCCGGGGCGCGGCTGGCGGACATGGCGTTCGTGCAGTTCCATCCGACCGTGCTCTATCTGCCGGGGGCGGCGCGGTCGCTCATCACGGAGGCGGTGCGCGGCGAAGGGGCGCTCCTGCTGGACGCGGCCGGTCGGCGCTTCATGCCGGAGGTGCACGAACTGGCGGAACTCGCGCCACGCGACGTGGTGACACGGGCGATCGTGCGGCAGATCGCGCGCCAGGGCGGGCAGCACGTGTGGCTGGACTGCCGGCACCTGCACGGGTTCGCGGAGCGATTCCCCGGCATCGCCGCGCTGCTGGCGAGGTTCGACATCGATCCGGCGAAGGACCTGGTGCCGGTGCATCCGGCGGCGCACTACACGATCGGCGGCGTGCGGACGGACCTGCGCTGCCGCACAGGTGTGCCGGGTCTGCTCGCGGTCGGCGAGGCGTCGTGCACGGGCATCCACGGCGCGAACCGGCTCGCCAGCAACTCGCTGCTGGAGGGACTGGTGTTCGGTCGGATCGCGGGCGAAGAGGCGGCGTCGGCGGCACGGGCGGGCGAGAACGGGCCACGCCACGCCCGGATCGTGAGCGACATCCCGCCGTCGCGCCAGGGGGAACTCGACCTCGAAGACGTGCGGTCGAGCCTGCGCTCGGCGATGTGGCGGAACGCCGGGATCGAGCGTAGCGGCGAGCGGTTGCGCGACGCGATCGAGATGTTCGACTTCTGGGCGCGATACACGCTCGACAAGGTCTTCGACGATCCCGAGGGGTGGGAGACCCAGAACATGCTGCTGGTCGGGGCGTTGGTGGCGCGTTCGGCGGAGTGGCGCGAGGAATCGCGAGGCTGCCACACGCGCACCGATCGCCGTGAGGCCATCGACGAGTACGCCCTGCACGACTGCTGGCGGCGCGGCGAGGGCGAGCCGGAGCGCGAGCCGGTGGCGGCCGGGGCGGGAGCGGCGCGATGAGCGGGCGAGCACGGACGGCGATGGCGGCGGCGGCCTGCACGCTCGCGCTGGGCGCGTGCGTCGAGCAGCGCGTCACCTACAACCGGCCGATGTTCGCCGGGCTCCCGGGGGTGCAGTCCAACCAGCCGATCGTGGGGGCGGGGCCGAAGGGGTATCGCGACCCGACGCGCGTCGAGGGCGGGTCGATCGTGGTCGAGCACCAGGACGGCACGACGACGCTGGTGGCGCGGTCGGCGGCGCACCTGGTCGCGCACATCCAGCGGACGCTGGTCGAAGACGAGGAGGAGTTGTTCCTCTCGCAGGTGCTGAGCGAGTTGACGGTGCGCGAGTGCCGGGAGAACGGCGTCGATCCGGCGGAGGCGTTCCGGTACCTGCGCCGGCACCGCGACGAAGTGCTCAAGGTGCTGGCGCGCATGCAGGCGGGCGAGCGGTCGCCCTACGTCGTCGTGCAGAAGATCGACGACCGCGTGTACAGGGTGCTGCTCACGGGGCTGGCGGCGCGCGGCCTGCGGTGGCGCGGGTTCGACATGGTGCTCGAAGGGGGGGGCTGGGACACCGAGCGTCTCGACGAGGAGGGCAAACCCGTCTTCCGCCAGAGCAACTGGCGGCTTCGGTGGTTCGTGCCGGCCGCGGCTCCGTCGTCGTAGCCCGAAGGTCATGCCTCGAAGAGCGGCTGCTGGTCGGGGGTGGAGCGAGGTCGGGCGGCCAGGTCGTCGAGTTCGGCCTTCAACTCCTGGATCGTCTCGATGCGAAGGTGCTCCGACGCGAAGCGGATGTAGGCGACCGGGTCGATCTCGCGCAGACGCGCCATGACGCGCTCGCCGATGACGCTGCTGGCCACTTCGCGGTCGAAGTCCCGCGTCAGTTCCTCCTCGACCTCCTCGACCATGCGTCGCTTGACGGCCTCGGGGACGGGCCGCTTGCCGCACGCCGCCACGATCCCCGCCAGCGCCCGCTCCGGGTCGAAGGGGACGCGCGTGCCATCGCGCTTCACGACCGTGAGGCGGTTGGTCTGCTCTGCTCGCTCGTAGGTGGTGAACCGCCGCCCGCACTTGAGGCACTGGCGACGCCGACGGATGACGCGCCCCCCCTCGCTGGCCCGCGAGTCGATGACCTTGTCGTCGGCGGCGTTGCAGTAGGGGCAGATCATGGGCCGTCCGCGAGGAGTGGGGCCGGGGGGCCCGGCGTGCCCCGACATCTTGACGAATGTCGGGCGGGGCGTCAAAGCGGGGCGACGGGGCTGAGCGATCGGCCTCAAGTCCCCCGGGCAGATCGGCCGTATAGTGGGGTGCCGTGAACGCCCGCCCAGCCACCACGACCGCCACCACGACGACCGCCGGCCGGGCCGGGTGGTAGCGGCGGTTCGCCAGTTGGACCGACCGAACCCGCCCCGGCCCGCGAGCCGGGGTCTTTGCTTTTGGGCGGCGGCGTAGGCTGTCGGCCCGGGACCGATACGAGACGGAGAAGAACGATGAGCCAGGTCGCTTCGAAGGTCATCCGCATCACGCTGCCGGACGGGTCGGTGAAGGAGTTCGCCGGGGCCGTGACGGCGCGGCAGGTGGCGGAGTCGATCGGGCCGCGGCTGGCGCAGGCGGCGGTGGGGGCGAAGATCGACGGCGAACTGAGCGACCTGTCGGCCGTCATCGATCGGGACTGCCGCGTGGCGATCGTGACGGAGAAGACCCGCGACGGCCGGCCGGACCCGGATGCGCTCTTCCTGCTGCGCCACTCGGCGGCGCACGTGATGGCGGAAGCAATCCAGCGGATCGTGCCGGGGGCGCAACTGGTGTACGGGCCGCCGCTGGAGACGGGGTTCTACTACGACATCCGCTTCCCGGAAGACCGGCCGTTGAAGGAGGGGGACTTCGAGACGATCGAGGCTGAGATGGCGAAGATCGTGGCGGAGAATCGGCACTTCACGCGCTACGAGATGTCGGCCGAGGACGGGCTGGCGAAGTTGCGTGCGGAAGGGAGCAAGTACAAGGTTGACAACGCGGAGCGGGCGATCGGCGCGGGCGAGTCGGAACGGGGCCTGGAAAGGCCCCGCCCCGTTCGGTTGTCGTGGTATGCGACGGGCGAGCCGGGCAAGGACTGGGAGGACCTCTGCCGCGGGCCGCATCTGCCGAGCACGGGGCGGATCGGCGCGTTCAAGGTGATGTCGCTGGCGTCGTCGTACTGGCACGGCGACGAGAACTCCGACCGGCTCACTCGCGTCTACGGCACGGCGTTCTTCTCGAAGAAGGACCTCGACGAGTACCTGACACGGCTGGAAGAGGCGAAGAAGCGCGACCACCGCGTGATCGGCAAGCACCTGCGCCTGTTCCACATCGACGAGATGGTGGGGCAGGGGCTGGTGCTCTGGACGCCGCGGGGGTCGATCGTGCGCAAGGAGTTGCAGTCGTTCATCGGGGAGGAATTGCGCAAGCAGGGGTACTTCGAGGTCTTCTCGCCGCACGTGGGGAAACTGGACCTGTACCGGACGAGCGGGCACTTCCCGTACTACGCGGAGAGCCAGTTCCCGCCGATCGTGGAGCGGGAGTCGCTGGCCGCGCTCGCGGCGGAGGGGTGCTCGTGCGCGGAGTACGCGAACCGGCTGTCGAAGGGCGAGATCGACGGGTACCTGCTCAAGCCGATGAACTGCCCGCACCACGTGAAGATCTTCGCCAGCGAGCCGCACTCGTACCGCGACATGCCGGTGCGGCTTGCGGAGTTCGGCACGGTCTACCGCTGGGAGCAGTCGGGCGAGCTGAGCGGGATGCTGCGGGTGCGCTGTTTCACGCAGGACGATGCGCACCTGTTCTGCACGCCGGAGCAGGTCGGGCCGGAGGTGCTGGGGTGCCTCGAACTGGTGAAGACGATCTTCGCGACGCTCGGGATGCAGGACTACCGCGTGCGCGTGGGCCTGCGCGACCCGGACTCGGCCAAGTACGTCGGCAACCCGGAGAACTGGGACAGGGCGGAGGCCTCCTGCCGCGAGGCGGCGCGGACGCTGGGCGTCCCGTTCACGGAGGAGCCGGGCGAGGCGGCGTTCTACGGGCCGAAGATCGACTTCGTGGTCAAGGACGTGATCGGGCGCGAGTGGCAACTGGGCACGGTGCAGGTGGACTACAACCTGCCGGAGCGGTTCGACCTCAGTTACATCGGGGCGGACAACAAGCCGCACCGGCCCGTGATGATCCACCGTGCGCCGTTCGGCAGCATGGAGCGGTTCGTCGGGTTCCTGATCGAGCACTTCGCGGGTGCGTTCCCCACATGGCTCTCGCCGGAGCAGGTGCGGGTGCTGCCGGTGAGCGAGAAGACGGAGGCCTATGCGAAGCGGGTGCTGGCCGCGCTGGTCGAGGCGCGGGTGCGAGCGACGGCGGACCTGGCCAACGAGCGGCTGCAGGCGAAGATCCGCCACGCGGCCGAGGAGAAGGTGCCCTACCTGCTCGTGGTCGGCCCGCGCGACGAGGAGGCGGGGACGGTGTCGGTGCGGGCGCGCGGGGTGCAGCATGACCTCGGGGCGATGGGACTGGGGGAGTTCGTGGCTACGATTCAGAGCGAGATCGCCGGTCGCGGGGCGGAGACCGTGCTCGGGCGAATCGCAAGGGAGCGCGGTGCATGACCGAGATCGTGTTCGTCATCGAGGAAGACCCGGACGGCGGGTTCACGGCGCACGCTCTTGCGCATGCCATCTTCACCGAGGGTGACAACATGGATGCCCTTCGTGAGAACGTGCGCGATGCGGTTCGGGGCCACTTCGACGACGAGGCGAGCCGACCCCGAGGCAAAGCCCTTCGGTTCTGAGGGCTGGTGACGCGTCGGGATCGACGCCGCCTATCCTCCGGCCCCTCGCACCGCTCGGGCCGTTTCGCCTATGTTCCGCCGTCTTATCCCACGCAGCACGCCGGCGTCCGTCCGTCGTGACCTTCGGCTGATGACCGCCGACGGCGTGCTGTACTCCTCCATGGTCGGGACGGGCGAGACGTACTTCGCGGCGTTTGCGCTGGCGATCGGGCTTGGGGAGGTGGTGGCGGGGCTGGTCGCCTCGTTGCCGCTGGTCACGGGGGCGTTCCTGCAACTGGTCTCGCCCTGGGCGGTGGCGCGGCTGGGGTCGCTGCGCCGCTGGGTGGTCATCTGCGCCACGGTGCAGTCGCTCAGTTTCCTGCCCCTGGCCGCTGGGGCGATCGTGGGGGCGATGCCCGCGTGGCTGCTCTTTCTGGTTGTCGCGATCTACTGGGCCGTCAACTACGGCCAAGGCCCTGCGTGGAACACTTGGGTGACGACGCTCGTGCCGCGGCGCATCCGGGCACGCTACTTCGCCAACCGCTCGCGCGTAGCGCAGTTCGGCACGTTGGGCGGGCTGGTGGCGGGCGGGCTGGTGCTGCACGCGGTGAAGGGATCGAGCAACGCCGTCCACGCCTACGCGGCGTTGTTCCTGGCCGCGGCTGTCGCACGCTTCGCCGCGAGCCGGTGCATCGCGGGGCAGAGCGAACCGGTGCCGATCCCTCCGGACTTCCGGCACGTCGGGTGGCGCGAGATGGCGTCGCGCTGGCGCCACGGGCACGACGCGAGGCTGCTGACGTACATGCTGGCGATGCAGGTGGCGGTGCAGATCAGCGGGCCGTATTTCACGCCGTACATGCTGGCGCGGCTTGAGTTCAGTTACGCCCAGTTCATGCTGCTGGTGAGCGTGTCGTTCGTGGCGCGGATGATCTGCCTGCCGCACATCGGGCGGCTGGCGCACGCGCTCGGACCGCGCACCGTGCTGTGGATCGGCGGGCTGGGCATCCTGCCGCTCTCCGCGCTGTGGATCGTCTCGGACAACTACTGGTACCTCATCGCCACGCAGGTGCTCGCGGGCGCGATGTGGGCGTGCTACGAGATGGCGACCTTCCTGCTGCTCTTCGAGACCATCCCGGCGAGCGAGCGCACCAGCGTGCTGACGCTCTTCAACTTCGCCAACGCGCTGGCGATCGTGGGGGGCGCGCTGGTCGGGGCGGCGGTGCTGACGCTCTTCCACGCCGAGCCGTGGGTCTACTTCCTGATCTTCGGCCTGTCGTTCGCGGCGCGGGTCTGCACGGTGCCGCTGCTCGCGCGCGTGCGGGTGTCGGAGTTCGAGCCTGTGGTCCTGCCGTTGCGAACCATCGCGGTGCGTCCGTCGGCCGGCTCGCTGGACCGTCCGGTGCTGGCGGGCATCGATGAAGAGACCCCCGCGCCGGGCGAGCAGGAGCGGGCCGGCGAACCCGCCGACGCGCGGTGACCGCTGGACGGCGCGGGGGGCCTCGGCCGATAGACGATCCATGCACGCACGATCGCGCGACCCGGGACCGCGCTGGTTGTTCGTTTCGGGCGCGAACCGCTCGGGCACGACCTGGGTCGGGCGGATGCTCGACGAACACCCGGAGGTGATGGTCCGGGGCGAGTGCGCGTTCTTCCGCGAGGACGCTGGCATCGATCGTTGCAGCGACGCCGAGAACGCGCGGGCGTGGGTGAACGGGTGCGCGACGAGCAGTGCCCTGTTCGGCGCGCTCGACCCCGCGTCGATCACCGGGGCGGACGCGCGGGAGCGTATCGAGCGGCTCTATCGGCGTGTCTTCTCGCCGGGGATGGGCGTGCGTGTGCTGGGCGATCGCACGCCGTACCACTCGTGCGTGTGCGTGGATCGGCTTCACGCGGCATTCCCGGACGCGGTGTTCGTGGAGGTCGTCCGCGACGGGCGCGACACCGCCGTTTCGTCCGCGTTCAAGCAGGTCACGCAGGGCAAAAGCGCCGAGTTGTGGGGCGGGCCGGGTCCGGCCGCCGTCACTCGCGGCAGGATCGCCGGGGGGGCCAGGGTCGGCGACGGATCGGGGTTCCGGCTGTTCACCGACGACGCTGTCGAGTTCTTCGCGCGGCGGTGGGTGCGTTCGGTAGAGGGTGGAGCACGGGCGAGCGCGATCTTCGGCAAGCGGTTCGCCACGCTGCGATACGAGACGTTGGTCGCGGACGCGGCGCCAGGGATCGCCGGGGTGTTCGAAATCCTGGGCGTCACGGAGCCGGGACCGAACGCGCGCCGCGCGGCCGAGCGGCAGCGATTCGAGCGCGTGACGGGGCGGGCACGCGGGCAGGCTGAGCCAGGCTCGCTCGCGCGCAGCGCTTCGCCCGGCGACTGGCGGCGGTGGTTCACGCCCCGCGACGAGGAGATCTTCAACACGGTCGCGGGCGAGACGCTCACACGGCTGGGGTATGCACGCGCCGGCGAGGCCGCGTCGTTGAGCGGGCCGTAGACTCCCGACCATGACCGAGCCGGTGCGAATCGCGATGTGGTCCGGCCCGCGGAACATCTCCACCGCGCTGATGCGGTCCTTCGGCAGCCGCGCCGACACGACCGTCGTGGACGAGCCGCTCTATGCGCATTACCTCATGGCGACCGGCGCGGACCATCCGGGACGCGACGAGGTCATCGCGCACCACGAAACGGACTGGCGAAGGGTCGTGGCGTCTCTGACAGGCCCGGCGCCCGGCGACAAGCGAGTGTTCTACCAGAAGCACATGGCGCACCACCTCCTGCCGGGAATCGATCGCGCGTGGATCGGCGGGCTGACGAACTGCTTTCTCATCCGCGACCCGGCGGAGGTCATCACGAGTTTCGTGAAGGTCGTCGCGGACCCGAGGCCCGAGGACCTGGGCCTGCCGCAGCAGTGGGAGTTGTTCGAGGCCGAGCGGGAGCGCACGGGGCGCACGCCGCCGGTGATCGACTCGCGGGACGTGCTGTCGGAGCCGGCGGCGATGCTCGCGCTGCTGTGTGAGCGTGCGGGCATCGCGTTCGACGCCGCGATGCTGCGCTGGGAGGCGGGGCCGCGCGAGACGGATGGCGTGTGGGGCCCGCACTGGTACTCGAGCGTCTACCGCTCGACAGGCTTCGAGCCGTACCGGGCGAAGGAGGAGCCGGTCCCGGAGCGGCTTCGCGGCGTGCACGAGCGGTGCCGGGCGATCTACGACCGCATGGCGGAGCACCGATTGCGCGTTCAGGGCTGAGCAGCGCGCGCGGCGTCCGCGAGCCGCCCGAGCGCGGCGTCCGGGTCGGTTTCTTCCAGCGAAAGGCCCCGGCCCATCCGGCGCACGATGAGTTGGACGTACGCGCTCTCGCCGGGGCGGACCTCGACGCGGCGTGCCGCGCTGGCACGGGCCTCGACACGGACGTGGTGCTCGCCGGGGCTGACGTGCAGCGGCAGGTACTCGCCCTGCCCAAGCGTGCCGGCATGCCGCTGGTCGAGGTAGACCTCGGCGGGACGGCGCGAGAGCGGCGCACGAGGGCGGTAGACGTAGATCACCGCGCCGTCCGCGCCGACGAACTCGGGCCGGAACCCGGTGTGCGGGCGCGATGCGCACGCCGCGAGCGAGGCGCAGAGGGCAAGCCCGATCAGAAGCGTGGGCCTGAAGCGAGCGTGCCGAGCGGGCATGGCTACTCCCGCCCGTACATGCGCGAGGCGAGCACCTGCCCGACGAAGAGCTCGTGATCGGCCTCGAGGTCGAAGTGTCGCACGACCTCGCAGTCGAAGGCGACGATGGAGCGCAGCAGCACGGGCGAGCCGGTCACGAGTGTCTCGATCGGGAAGGCGTCGAAGGGGTCGCCGCGCGTCTCGTCGTGGTCGGCCAGTTCGGTGGAGAACTTGCGCTGGACAAGGCGGTTGTCGGGCGAGACTCGGCAGACCGCGAAAGCGTGGCTGTCGCGGATCAGCGGCTCGATCCAGTGCCCCTTCTTCGCGGCGACGCAGATGAGCAGCGGTTCATCGGCGCACGGCTGGACCGAACGCACCATCACGCCGGCACGCTTGCCCTCGAACGAGGCCGTCATCACGAACGTCCCGCCCGGGATTCGTTCGATCGCGGCCTTGGCGTCATCGATCCGTGCGTCGGCCATCGTCCCTCGGACTTCTCTTTCGGCCCACGGAGGGCCGGAGTGTACCGCAACGGGCAGGGCCGTCCCGGTCGGGATCGGTCCGGTATGTTTGCAACTTTTCTCCCAAGTCGGCCCAAAAAGGGGCCGATGGGTGTTGACAGGTGGGGCAAAGTGGGGCATGATCCCAGCCATGACAACGGAGGCGGTTACTCGTGGGGTTTATCGGACTGGCCGAGGTGACGATCGACGGCAAGGGCCGGCTGGCCGTTCCGGCGAAGTTCCGCTCCGCGCTCGGGGCGGAGGGCGAGTCGCGGACCTGGGTGAGCATGCCGAGGGACGACGGCACGATCCGGCTCTTCCCGCTGGCCGAGTTCGACCGGCTCTCGGAGTCCATGGGAGGGAGCCTGCTCTCGGATCGGGACGAGACGGAGATCCATCGGATTCTGTTCGGCTTTTCGGAGAAGATCGATACGGACGCGGCGGGTCGGCTGATTCTGCCGCGTCGGCACGTCGAGTTGACCGGGCTTCCGAACGAAGTGGTCGTGATCGGCGCTGGGCGTCACCTGGAGATTCACAGCCGGGCCGAGTGGTCGAAGCACGAGGCCGCCAGGCTGTCGAAGTTGCAGGAGTACACCGCTCGCGTTCGGCGGCCGGGCACGGGCGGCGAGGCATGACGGATCCCCGGCCCCGGTGGCCGGGCGAGGACAGACGAACCACGGAGCGAAGGCTCCGCGAAACAGCACGCGTCGAGAGGGCGGGACGAACGGACTGCTGAATCTCCTGCCGGGCCTGCGTGAGCGGCCCGGACGCCGGCGCAAGGACGCCCCGGCGAAGAGGAGGCCCCTCGACACCCGGCCCGGGCGAGCCACCACCCGCCCGTGCCTTTCACGACGCCCCACCGGCAACGGATGCCGGCGGGGCGGACAAGCCACCACCCGGCGGCGGGGCACACCCACCACCACAGCCTCCGAAGCCCTGCTGCCACGCGACGCCCGCCCGGCTGATGCCGGGCGGGTTGTCATGTGTTTCACGCCGGTACGAGTCGCCTCAGGACCGGCGCCGCTGGAGAGTGGCTGCGAAGGCAAGGAGCAGCGCCGACGTAGCCGGCGTCGGCACCGGTCCGACGAGTTCGTAATCGCTCTTGAAGAACGGGTCGCCCAACGGGCCGAAGCCGCGCCGATCGTAGATCTGCCCGCGGAGTTCGCCGAGCGGGTACGCGTGCGTGTAGACCTGCGCATAGATGCTGTTGGTGTAGAGGGCGAACTCGACGTCGCCGAAGTCGCTGTAGACGCCGCCCTGCTGGCCCGCAAGATAGACCTGCGAGAGCGTGAGCCTGATCCCGTTCTCCTCCTGAACGAAGTCGCCCAACCACCCCAGGTCCGTGACGATCGGTCCTTCCTCGAGAATCCTGCCCATGTGGAAGTGGATCGGCGTGCCGTTCGGTCCGTGCGGGAGGAGATCGTCGAGGGTGAGCCCCGAGATGAACAGGTCGAGATCGGCGCGGAGGTTGTGGTGGTTGTAGTGCAGGATCGCGGAACCACGATGCGGGCTTTGCGATCCGGTCGTGACCTGCGCGGCGGAAAGGCCGAAGTAGTAGTGCCAAGTGTGGGCCTGCGCAGAGCACGGCGGGAGCGCGAGCAGGATCAGAAGCGGTCGGATGGAAACTCTCATGCTCTGGACACTCCGTGGTTGGGAGACCGGCGAAGAGGTGAGGGCGACTCAATTGTGTTCGTAGGCGTCGCGGAATCAAGGGTCGTGAACCCAGAAGCGGGTTTGTCAGGAGTCTGTACGGCATTTTTTCACTTTGGTTGTCGATAATGTGCGTATTCTGCGGGTCGTGTGGTTGCTGAGGCGATGAGGGAGCGGTTATTCTGAGAGCGTTCTTGGGGGTGCGGCGAGGAGTTCTCACTCGCGGCGTACGCTGTCGATTCTGGACATGTGCTCAACGCAGGAGGCCTGTCATGACGAGCAGAACCCGGGGATTCACGCTGATCGAGTTGCTGGTGGTGATCGCGATCATCGCGCTGCTGATCGGCATTCTGCTGCCTGCGCTGGGCAAGGCGCGCGAGGCGGCGCGGGCGGTGATGTCCGCCTCGAACCTCCGCTCGCAGATGCAGGGCACCACGGGGTACGTAGAGGACAACAAGGAGTTCTTCCCCGGCGATCATGCCCAGCCGCGGAAGTATTCGATCATCACGTGGGTGCCCCGGATCAGGCCCTACCTGGACAACCGGACAGAGGCGTTCAACTGCCCGTCGGTTCCGAGGGACCTGCACTGGTACAAGATCTTCGACCTGACGAACCAGCAGAGAACCATGCTGAACCAGCAAGGATGGGAGTCGGAGTACTACGGGTACGAAGAGGGCGAGATGTTCCTGTACGGGAGCGAGTTCTTCAGTTACGGCTACAACGGCTGGGGCATCAGCGATTTTTCTTCAGGCGGAGGACACGAGTCTCAGCGGTTCATGATGGGGCTGGGCGGGCACGTCGCGCTGCCGCTGCGGGAGGATCCGACGCAGTGGGAGAACTGGGGCGAGCGGATGTGGTGGGAACTCCCGCTGAACAAGGTGGCGATGCCCGCGGACATGATCGCGGTTGCGGACTCAAACACGGACAAGTCATGGGACGCGTGGATCACGCCGCAGAGGGGTGCGGAGAAGATGTGGCCGAGCCGGCGTCACTTCGGCGGCGCGAACGTGGGGTTCGTGGACGGGCACGTCAAGATCATGCCGCTGGAGGATCTGGTCCGCCGCGACGACGAGTCGATGCGTCGCTGGAACTGCGACTACAAGCCGCACCCCGAGTACTGGTGAATCGAGGCTGCGCGTTCGCAGTCGCGTCATCGGGCGTTGGTCGTCCGGGTGGTTGATAGACGGGAGGGGCGCGTGCCCCTGAGAGGCTGCAGCCTGTGAACAAGGCGATCAAGATCGGCATCATCGTGGCCTGCATCGTCGGGGCGGGCGTGCTGTTCGGGAAGCACTTCACCAAGACGACGGCGGTGCCCGAGGAGGGCTGGCAAGCGACGAGTTGGCGGTGCTCGTCGTGCGAGACCACGTTCGACCTCACGGCGCGTGAGTACAAGTCCGTGATGCAGAAACAGGGGTATGTCACCTGCGTCAACTGCCAGAGCGTGGAGTGCGACGAGGTCTACAAGTGTCCGCACTGCAACGGGTATTACACGCCGTTCGGGCATTCCATGCGGGGGACGCACTGTCCGTTGTGCAAGGCCGAACTCCCGGACGAAGGGGCCGCTCGGCTCCCCGGGCGATAGACCGGCCGACACGTGAAACGCCGCCGGAACCGACCGATCGCGGGTGCGGATAGTCGCGCGCTGGCTGTCCGGTCATTGCCGAATGGCGGGGCCGGGTTCGCCGCTGGGTGTCGTGACGGATTCGTCAGCGCCGGGGTTCTCGGCGCGTGAGTCGGAGTTTATTCGTTAGTCGGGACGCACCGCGCGACTCGGTGATAGCGGTGTGTCCGCCATCGTCCTCCAATCCGGCCGGCGGGGGTGCCGTGTGCCCCGCCGGCCGGTCACTTGCGCACGGGAGTGGCGGGCGGTTGGAGCGCGGCGTCGGTCTGTCCGCCCGCACGATCGCGCCAGGCGGCACAGACCGGTGCCGCGGCTCATCGCGCGCCGCCCTCAGGCCGATGGAGACAGCGTGTGTCCATCCGCCGACCAGCCGGGATCACCGCTGTGCGAGGAGCACTATCGGCAACTCGCCGAGGGCGTTCGGCGCAGCGCGAGGGTGCGACGGGCGGTCTCGGTGGCCCGCATCAGCGGGTGGACGACGGGCGTCTTTGCGTTCGTCTCGCTGCTGAGCGGGCTGTTCAGTCTCGTGGGCCTTGCGCTCGGCATCGCGCTGGGCGTGGTGGCGTGGCGGGAGTTGCAGGGAGCGCGTGCGCTCGCGCGGCTCGACGCCGCGGCGCCGCGCCGGCTCGCCCTGAACCAGGTCTTCTTCGGCGCGTGCCTCTGCGCCTACGCGGCTTGGGGTGTCGTGCGCACGCTGACCGGCGAAGGCCCCGGCGGCATGACGGCCACGGGCGACCCGCAGGTGGACGCGATGCTCGCCGACGTCGCCGAGCCGATGCAGGCCCTCATGCGCATCGTCATGCTGGCGACCTACGGCGGGCTGTTCGTCGGTTCGGCGCTGGCGCAGGGAGGCATGGCGTGGTACTACGCCACGCGGGCGAGGTACGTGCGAGAGCACGCGGCGAGCACGCCGGAGTGGGTCGTGCGCGTGCAGCGCATGGCGGCTTGAGGAAAAGCGATAAAGCGATAAAGCGGTGATGCGAACAACGGACACCGGAGGCCCGTCGTCTTCATGTTCCCTCTTCGCTCTTTGATTTATCGCTTTTCGCTTTTCGCTCTTCTTCACTCCCTCTGGCCGGCGGCGCGGAGGGTGAGGGTGAGCGTGATTTCCTCGCCGTTTCGGAGGACGACAACCTCGACCTTGTCGCCGGGCTGGGCTTCGCGGAGGAGGGGCATCCAGTCGGTGACGCTGCCGAGGGCCTGGCCGTTCCAGCGGGTCATGACGTCGCCGGGCTGCATGCCGGCCTCGGCGGCGGCGGTGTCGGGCGTGACTTCCTCGACCAGCACGCCGCGCCCGTCCTCGTCGTAGCCGGGTCGGATGCCGACGCGGACGCGCGAGCCGGCGCGGCCCTGGCCCTGCCCGAGCCGCGGGAGGTTCTCCGATGCCCGGCGTCCGTCCGCGCTGTCGGGAACGAAGGGGAGCGTCTCCGCACGCTGGGCCGCGGCGAGGGCGATGCGTGAGACGACGTTGACGACGTCCACCGCGCCGTTGCGGTTGATGAGGACGCTCACGTCGCCCGGCTTGTGGTACTCGTCGTGGAAGCCGGAGAAGAAGAAGAGGACGGGCACGTCCTTGGCGTAGAACGAGGCGTGGTCGGAGCGTCCGAAGACGCCGGGGGGCATCGGCTTGACGTCCAGGCCGGACTGCTCGAGGAACGGCGAAGCGAAGTCCTCGAGGCCCTCGCCCGTGGCCAGGCCGCCGACGTGGATCGCGCGCTCGCGCACGCGCCCGATCATGTCCATGTTGAGCATGAGGACGTGGCGGTCGATGGGGACGATGGGGTTGTTGGCGTAGTAGCGCGAGCCGATGAGGCCGGACTCTTCCGCCGAAAACCCGAGGAAGAGGATCGAGCGGGCGGAGGCGTCGTCCGGCATGGCGGCGTACAGGCGTGCGAGTTTCTCGGCGGCGAGGAGCATGCCGGACGTGCCGGAGGCGTTGTCGTCCGCCCCGGGATGGATCTCGCCGGTCGCGCCCGAGCCGAACTGGCCGTACCCGACGTGATCGAAGTGCGCGCCGATGACGACGTACTGATCGGCGAGCGCGCCGCACCCGGGCAGGACGCCGCCGACGTTCGGCGTGAGAATGGGGCTGCGGTCGACGTCGGTGCGGACGGTGACGGCCGCGCCCGGCAGGTCGAGCACCACGCCCGAGGCGTCGGCGAGGCGCCGCAGGTCCATGAGCGATCGGCCCTCAGGGTCCGCGGCTCGGACCAGCCGATCGGCGGCGTCGGGGGTGACCATGATCACCGGGACGTCGAAGGTTCCCGCGCGGGTCTCCTGGACGCTCGCCAGTCGGTCGGCGCGTTCATCGGCCGCGCCGGGCGGATTGACGACGATGACGGCCTTGGCTCCGCGGCGCGCCGCGGCGGAGATCTTGGGTTCGAGGTTGGCCATGAAGGACCAGCCGTCGCCGGTCTCGGACCAGAGGCTGCGTCCTTCCTCGTTCATCGGCTCGAAGCGGAAGGCGAGGGCGATCTTGCCGTCGAGGCTGTCGGCGGGCTGGTAGCCCATGTACCCGTCCTTGCCGCTGACGATCGAGTAGCCGACGAAGACGAGCGGGCCGGTGAAGTCGCCCGCGCCCGAGCAGCCGAGGACGGCGTAGTCCACGCCCTCGCGGATGGTCAACGGGGCGGCGTCGCCCGCGCGGGCCTCGACCGCGCTGCCGAGGATGTTGAAGTTGCGCCCGTGCTCGAAGGACTGGAAGTAGGAGGCGAAGGGATTGCGGATCTCGGAGCCGTCGGCGGCCGTGACGGTCTCGGGGAAAGCGGGCCTGAGGCCGAAGCGCTCGAAATAGAAGCGGATGTACTCGGCGGCGTCGCGGTTGCCTCGCAGGCCGGGGGCGCGGCCCTCGAAGAAGGGATTGGCGAGCGTGGTGACGTGCTTGTCGTAGGTCTGGACGTCCTCGGGCATGTTGAGGAGGAGCGTCGAGATGGGAGACTCGCCGAGGGCGACGATGGCGTCCTTCACGTCCGCGCCGTCGCCGGCGAGGGAAGCGGGAGGGGCGAGCACGAGCAGGAGCGCGAGGGGAAGACGGCGCATGGGCTGTCCTTTCGTGAACTGGGATTGAGCGGCCAGGACGAGTTTAGACCCTGTCAATCCGCGTCCTCGGGCCGGGCCGCGGCACTGGGGCAATCGGGTCTACCGGGCGTTGGAGCGAAGGTCGCGGATCGACGTTTCCGTCCCGCGACCTAGACTTCGCCGCACCTCCCCGTCCCACGCCGCAGGCTGGCCGGGCAGGGGCGAGGCAGCCATCCCACGAGGGGAACCCCGTCAGATGAACGCGACGCGAGCAGGCACGGAAGCGCGGGCGGTCGGCCCGGGCATGGGCGATCGGTCGGTCTTCGATGCGCTGGACACCTTCCCCCGCCGGCACCTCGGGCCGTCGGAGGTCGAGGTGGCCGAGATGCTCGCCGCGCTGGGGTACGGCTCGCTCGACGACCTGTCGGACGCGACCGTGCCGGCGTCGATCCGGGTGCGCACGCCGCTGCGGCTGACCGGCGCGGGGGGCGTGGGAGAGCGGGACGCGTTGGAGCGTCTGCTGGCGGTGGCGAGGACCAACACGGTCTTCCGCTCGTGCATCGGGATGGGGTACCACGACTGCATCGTGCCGCCGGTGATCCTGCGGAACGTGCTGGAGAACCCCGGCTGGTACACGCAGTACACGCCGTACCAGGCCGAGATCTCGCAGGGCCGGCTCGAGGCGCTGCTGAACTTCCAGACCATGATCGCGGACCTGACGGGCCTGCCCGTCGCGGGCGCGTCGCTGCTCGACGAGGCGACCGCCGCGGCCGAGGCGATGGCCATGTGCTTCGCGGCGCACGAGCGGCGCCGGGCGCGGTTCCTGGTCGCGGCGGACTGCCACCCGCAGACGGTCGAGGTCGTTCGGACGCGCGCCGAATCAATGGGCGTGACGGTCGTCGTCGGCGCGCCGGACTCGTTCGAGTTCGGCCCGGACGACTGCGGCGTGCTGGTGCAGGTGCCGACGACGGACGGGCGGGTCGAGTGCTACGAGTCGCTGGCGCAGCGAGCGCACGCGGCGGGCGCGCTGGTGGTGGCGTCGGCGGATCCGCTCGCGCTCACGCTGATCCGCCCGCCCGGCGAGTGGGGCGCGGACGTCGCCGTCGGGAGCGCGCAGCGACTCGGCGTCCCGATGGGCTTCGGCGGGCCGCACGCGGCGTTCATGGCGACGCGCGAGGAGCACGTGCGCCGGATGCCGGGGCGGATCATCGGCGTCTCGCGCGACGCGACCGGAAACCCTGCGTACCGCATGGCGATCCAGACCCGCGAGCAGCACATCAAGCGCGAGCGGGCGACGAGCAACATCTGCACGGCCCAGGCGCTGCTGGCGATCATGTCGGCGTTCTACGGCGTGTACCACGGGCCGGACGGGCTGCGACGCATCGCGGAGCGCGTCCACGCGCTGACGCAGACGCTTCGGGCCGTGCTGCTCGGGAACGGGCACGAGATCGGCGAGGACCTGGTCTTCGACACGCTGCGGGTGCGGCCGCGGGGGCGATCGACGGCGGAGGTCGTGCGGGCGGCGCGTGAACGACGGATCAACCTGCGAGAGTTCGGCGACGGCACGGTCGGCGTGACGCTGGACGAGACGGCGGATCGGGCTTTGCTCGCCGGGCTGGTCGAGGCGTTCGGGGGCGATGCGGGCGTGCTGGACGCCGCGGCGGCCTCGGCGCGGACGGGGATGCCGGGTGCGTTCGCGCGCACGACGCCCTACATGACCCACCCGGTCTTCAACTCCTACCACAGCGAGACGGAGATGCTCCGGTACATCTACCGCCTGCAGGGGCGCGACCTGAGCCTGGCGCACTCGATGATCCCGCTCGGTTCGTGCACCATGAAACTCAACGCGACGGCGGAGATGATCCCCGTCACCTGGCCCGAGTTCGGCGCCCTGCACCCGTTCGCACCGGCGGATCAGGCCCGCGGGTACGCGACGCTCTTCGCCGATCTCGAACGGTGGCTCGCCGAGATCACCGGCTTCGCGGCGGTGAGCCTCCAGCCCAACGCCGGATCGCAGGGCGAGTACGCGGGGCTGCTGGTCATCCGCGCCTGGCACGCGTCGCGCGGCGAGGGCAGGCGCGACGTCTGCCTCATCCCGGCCTCAGCGCACGGGACGAACCCGGCCAGCGCGGTCATCGCGGGGATGCGGGTCGCCGTCGTCAAGTGCGACGCCAACGGCAACGTGGACCTCGCGGACCTTCGCGCCAAGGCGGAGCAGCACCGCGACACGCTGGCCGCGCTCATGGTGACCTACCCGAGCACGCACGGCGTGTTCGAGGAGGGCATCACGGAGTTGTGCGCGATCGTGCACGAGTTCGGCGGGCAGGTCTACCTCGACGGCGCGAACATGAACGCTCAGGTCGGCCTCTGCCGGCCCGGCGACTACGGCGCGGATGTCTGCCACCTCAACCTGCACAAGACCTTCTGCATCCCGCACGGCGGGGGCGGGCCGGGCATGGGACCGATCTGCGTCGCCAGGCACCTTGCCCCGTTCCTGCCGGGTCACCCGGTCGTGAAGCCCGGCTCGGCCGGCGATCGGGCGATCGGCGCGGTGAGCGCGGCGCCGTGGGGCAGCCCGAGCATCCTGACCATCCCGTGGGTCTACATCGCGCTCATGGGCGCGGAGGGGCTGCGACGGGCGACGCAGGTGGCGATCCTGAACGCGAACTACATGGCGAGGCGACTGGAGGACCATTACGCCATCGTCTACCGAGGGCGCAACGGGCGCGTGGCGCACGAGTTCATCCTGGACCTGCGCCCGTTCGAAAAGTCCGCGGGCGTGAAGGCCGAGGACGCCGCCAAGCGGCTGATGGACTACGGCTTCCACGCGCCGACGATGAGTTTCCCCGTGCCCGGCACGCTGATGATCGAGCCGACGGAGAGCGAGAGCAAAGCGGAACTGGACCGCTTCTGCGACGCGATGATCGCCATCCGCGAGGAGATCCGTGCGATCGAGGAGGGGAGGGCGAACCGCGACGACAACCCGCTGCGCAACGCCCCGCACACGATGGCCATGGTGGCGGCCGACGAGTGGACGCACGCCTACACCCGCGAGCAGGCGGCCTTCCCCGCCCCGTGGCTGCGCGAGCGCAAGTTCTGGCCGGCGGCGGCGCGGATCGACAACCCGTACGGGGATCGGAACCTGGTGTGTACGTGCCCGCCGGTTGACGAGGCGTAGAGCGAAAAACGAAAAGCGAAAAGGGAAGTGGGAAGAGGGAAGAGCGAGCGGCGAACGCCGGAGGCGTCCGCACTGTCTTCATGCTGGCCTTTCATTTTTCGCTTTTCGCTTTTCGTTTTTCGCTTTATGCCTCAACGAGCACCTTCACTTGCCCCGGCTCCTGGGCGGCGGTGAAGGCGTTGAGGGCGTCGTCGAGTCGGAAGCGGCGTGTGATGAGGCTGACGACGTCGACGCGGCCGGCTTCGAGTTCGAGCAGGGCGTCGGCGATGCGCGAGCCGCGCGAGCCGAGCAGTTGCAGTTCCGCGTCGATGACTCGCGCCGGGTCGAGTCCGGGCGCAGGGCCTGCGCCGGTGGGGGGGGCCTTGAGGATGACCGTGCCTCGCGGGCGGACGAACTGGAGGGCGAGGTCGAGGCCCGCCGCGGTGCCGGTGCAGTCGAGGACGACGTCCTGGTCCTGGCGTCGCCCGGCCTCGTCGATGTGGCGGTGCTTGACGCCCCATTTCTCGCACAGGCCGAAGCGGTCGGGGTGGCGGCCGAGCAGGCGCACGCTCGCGTTGCGCCGGGCCATGACCTGCGCCGCGAGCAGCGCGACCGGGCCGTCGCCGAGCACGGTGACGTAGGTCTTGCTCTCGATGGGGGCGAGCAGTCCGGCGTGCAGGACCGAGCCGAGCGGCTCGGCGAAGACGGCGGCCTCGTCGTCGATGGAATCGGGCACGACGAACAGGTTGGCGACGGGCAGCGTGAAGCGATCGGCAAGGCAGCCGTCGCGCCCGGACAGGCCCATGACGGTTCGCTCGGGGCAGTGGTTGCTCAGGCCGGCGCGGCAGAGAGAGCACCGGCCGCAGACGACCGTGGGCGAGCAGACGACGCGCCGGCCCTCGAAGCGTCGCTGGTCGTCGCGCCCCGGCGCGTGGTTGACGCGCTCGACGACGCCGACGACCTCGTGCCCGAGGACGCCCTTGAACGCGCCCGGCTCGCGGAAGACGTGCAGGTCCGCCGCGCTGATGCCCACGCGCAGCGGGCGGATGAGCGCCTCGCCGGGCGCCGGGTTCGGCTCGGGCGCGGCCCGGTCGAGCGTCACGACGCGGCCATCGGAACGGACTGCGCGCACTCGGACCTCCCTCGCCGGGCGCGGCGATCGCGCCCCGAATGGATATCGGTGCATTGGGGAGGGCACTGCAACGAGCCGCGACCGTGAGGGAACGGTTCGCGCCGCTTGGCGATGAACCATCGCTTATCGGGCGTCAACGGGGCGCATGCCGACGGGAGTGGATTCGGGTTCGTTCGGCGGCGGCGGCACGAACGGCAGGAACTCGATGAGCGTCCGGTCGCGGTGGAACGCGGGGTAGATGTACGCCGTGCGCCCGGCGAAGGGGCTGGAGGTCTGGTTGAACCAGCGCAGCCAGGCGCGACGATCGAAGCCGTGGTCCTCGCCGGTCAGCGTGCGCAACGAGTGCAGCGCGGCGGTGTTCACCGCGAGGTTGCGGTCGTCGAGCGCGGCGATCAGCGGTTGCAGCACGCGCGGGTCGGCGTACTGCCCGAGCGCATGGGCGGACTCCGCGCGCACGCGGGCGTCCGCCTCGCCGTCGAACACGCCGCGCGTCGGCTCCGGCTCGCGCACGCGGTCGATGAGCGGGCCGACGGCGACGGGATTGTGGAGGCGCTGGAGCGTGCGCGCGGCTTCGAGGCGCACGCGATCGTCCGGGTCGCTCAGCAGCGCGACGACCCTGGGCACATGGTCGGGCGAGCCATGGATGCCGATGGCGCGCACGGCGGCAACGCGGACGTTGGCGTCCTCATCGTCCAGATGGTCGGCGTACAACTCGACGTAGACGGCATCGCCGCCGAACCAACTGTTCGCCAGCAGCATGGTGCCACGGTAGCGGTTGTCCGTGTCGTAGGGGTCGATGGCCATCTGCGCCGCCTGCTCGGGCGTGATCGGCTGCGCCACCTGGAGCAGGCTCTTGGCGCCCCGCATCTCCTCGGGCGTTTCGCACGCCGCCGGCGCAAGCAGGACGGCCGCGGCCGGAACCATCGCCAGGCGTGTCACGCGCCGAAGGGGCATGAGCGGATGATACAGCCGAGGCCCGCCGGGGTCAGAGGGGATCGAACGGCCCCGACTTCGAGCGGAGGGCCATGGGGGGACGGAGAATCTCCTGCATGATGAACGCGTTCCGCCAGCCCTCGGGAGTTCGGGGGAGGGAAGCGGGAATCGCGGCGCGACGGGCGACGGCCTGCTCGGGCTGCTCCGCGGCGGGTCGGAGGGTTGCTGCGCCGGGCTGGGCCGCAGACTTCTGCGCCGCGGCGCGTTGCTGGGCTGCGTTCGCGAGTCGGGCCTGCTGGGTGCGGCGTGCCGTGTCGGCCAGCGCGGTCGTGCGCGCCGCCCGTTGCGCGTCCTGCTGCGGAGAGGAGGATCGCCCGGGCCGCCCGGTGCTCGCCGTCGGTGTTCGAGTCGGGATGGGCGCTGCGACGTGGCCCCGCTGGGGCGACCGCGTTCCCTGCGCCGTCTGGGGACGTTGCACAGGCGGGGCGGCCTGGGTCTGCACCCGCTGCCGGGAGGCACGCTGCTGCGCCTCGGCCTGCCGACGCCGCAACTCATCGAGTTGCGCCTGGCGGCGGGCGGCGATCTCCTGCTGCTGCTGGATCGCCCGCTGTCGACGCTCCTCGGCCTGCTGCCGGGCCTCGGCGTCCGGGTCGCGGCCGGTGCGGATCATCTCGGAGCGCGCCTGCTGGCGGAGTTGCTCGAGTTTGCGGGCCTGCGATTGCTCGTTCAGTTTGCGGATGACCCACTGCAGGATCGGGCCGCCGATGAACAGGATCAGGAAGATGTACTGGATGTACTGTCCCACGCGGGCATCCTACACGCGAACGGCGTCCGGCGGCGGCGCGGCCGGAAGAATCCCCGTGCAGCCGTCCCCTTGAACCCGGGCGAACGGGACCGCGAAGACGCTTTCGAGCACCTCGGGCCGCAGCGTCGATTCGACCGGCCCCAACGCGGCGAGCCGACCCGACCCGTCGAGCAGGGCGGCCCGGTCGGCGAAGCGGAGCGCGGCGGTCAGGTCGTGCAGGACGACGACGGCCGCCAGCGCGGGACCGCGCGCCACAAGCGACCGGATCAACCCCGCCGTCTCCATCGCGTGCTTCGGGTCGAGCGCACTGAGCGGTTCGTCGGCGGCGAGCACGCGCGTCTCCCCGTCCGGGCACGGCGCGGCGAGCTGCGCGATCGCCCGTGCGATCAGCACGCGCTGTTGCTGGCCCGCACTGAGCATCTCGAACGGCTCGTCCGCGAGCGATTCGACCCCGACCTCGCGCATCGCCGTCTCCACGGCCGTTCCAACGCCGTCGCCCGGCGTCGCGAATCGGCCGTGGCGCACGACCTCGCGCACCGTGAACGCGAACCCCAGCCGGCTCCGCTGCGGCACGTAGGCCATGCGTGTGGCTCGCTCGCGCGCCGTCAGGCTGCCGACGGCGCGTGCGTCAAGCATCACCCGTCCCGTGTCCGGTCGGCGCAGCCCGAGCAGCAGACGCAGGAGCGTGGTCTTGCCCGCGCCGTTCGGGCCGACGACCGCCGTCACCGCGCCCGGTTCGAAGCGGACAGAGAGGTCGCGCAGCACCGGCCGCCCGCGCCGATAGCCGAACGAGACACCCTCAGCGGCGAGCGCCATGCGGCATGGTAGTGCCGGCGCGGCGGCATGGCGTCCGCCATCGGCGTCCCCTAGACTGGCCCCACGTCGGGCGGAACCGGCACGAGGGCGCACATGGGCACGTCGAAAACAGCATCGGTGAGCGGGGCGACCGGGTTCGTCGGCCGTTCCGTCGTCCGGGCGTTGCTGGAACGCGGGTGGTCGGTCCGGGCGCTGGTCCGCGACCCGACCAAGGCTCGGGCTGCGCTGCCGGTGCACGACGCGCTCACGCTCGTCGAGGGCGACGTGCTCGCGCCGGGCGTGGCGGCGGAACTGGTGCGAGGCGCATCGGCCGCCGTGAACTGCATCGGCATCATCCGTGAGCGGCCGGGCGGCGAGACCTTCCGCAGGCTGCACGTGCAGGCGACGCGAGCGCTCTGCGAGGCCGCAAGCGGCGCGAGTGTGCGGAGGTTCGTCCAGATTTCCGCGCTCGGCGTCCACGATGAGGGAGTCGCGGAGTACCAGCGGTCGAAGGCCGAGGGAGAGAGGATCGTTCGCGCGTCCGGGCTTGCGTGGACGATCCTGCGTCCGGGGATGATCCACGGCCCGGCCGGTGAACTGACGCGGCTGGCGCGGGCGTGGGCGTCGGGGCGGGCCGCGCCGTTCGTGTTCATGCCGTACTTCACGAGGATCGTGCCCGGCTCGTCGCCGCTGCGCCCGAAGTTCGAGTCCGCGCGGCTTCAGCCGGTGTGGGTAGAGGACGTCGCGCGGGCGGTGTGCGAGTCGCTGGAGCGCGAGGAAGCCGAGGGGGAGGTCTACAACCTGACCGGCCCTGAGACCGTCACCTGGCCGGAACTGCTCGAGTTCGTGCGCAACCGCGTGCCGGACGCCAAGCCGGGACAGCGCGCGGTGGGACTGCCCGCGCCGCTCGCGGCGGCCAAGGCCCGTGCGCTCGGAGCCTTGGGGCTGGGGCAGTTGCTGCCCTTCGACGCGGGGATGGCGCTGATGGCGCAGGACGACAGCGTCGCGGCGCCGCACAAGGCGCGGACGCACCTCGGCCTCGAGCCGACGCCGTTCCGGGAGGCGTTCGCGGGGTATGCTGGGTCGATGTGAGTCCATCGACGGGGCCTGAGAGTCCCCGCCACCGGGAACGGCCTGCATCGCAAGGCGGCACCATGCCTCTTCGTCACGAACGGCGTCTCCTCCAGCACCTCGAACACGAGGACTACGCGCCGAAGACAGTCGAGGCGCTCGCGGAGGAGTTGCGAGTCGAGGATGCGCATGCCTTCGCCGAGGAGGTCCAACGCCTCGTCGAGGCCGGGACGATCGAGGTCGACGATCGTGGGCGCGTGCGGCTCCCGTCGCTGGCCTCGGCGGGCGGGGAGATCGTCGGCACCTTTCGCGGGACGGACCGCGGCTTCGGCTTCGTCGAGCCGGACCTGCGCCGACGCGAGGGCGACGTCTTCATCCCGCCCGGCGCGACGCTCGATGCGCTGAGCGGCGACCGGGTCCGCGTCGAGCTTGAGAGGGACCGGCGACGCGAGCGCAAGGTCGGCGACGGCGAGCCGCAGTTTACCGGCGTCGTCGTCGAGGTGCTGGATCGCCGGCGCGCGTGCTTCACGGGCGAGGTTTTCCGGCAGGGGCCGCTCTGGCTCGTGCAGCCGGACGGGCGCGAGATGCGCCGGCCGATCGTGGTGCGCGACGCGGAATCGAAGAACGTCAAACCGGGCGACAAGGTCGTCGTGGACGTGGTCGAGTATCCGCAGGGCGATGCGCTGGCCGAGGGCGTCATCAGCCGCGTGCTCGGCGAGGCGGGTCGGCCGGACGTCGAGACGCAGGCGGTGATCGCCGCGTACAACCTGCCGGGCGAGTTCCCGGAGGCGTGCGTCGAGCAGGCGCGCCGGGCGACGCGGCGCTTCGACAGCCAGATCGCCGCGTGGGAGGGCGGGCAGAAACTCCAGGGGCGAGACGACCTGACCGATCGGTTCATCATCACCATCGACCCGCCGGACGCGAAGGACTACGACGACGCGATCTCGATCGAGCGCGTGGGCGACGGGTGGGAACTGGGCGTCCACATCGCCGACGTGGCGCACTTCATCGAGCCTGGGTCCGCGCTGGATGAGGAGGCCCGCGAGCGGGGCAACTCGGTCTACCTGCCGCGGCTGGTGATCCCGATGCTGCCGGAGGTGCTCTCGAACGGCATCTGCTCGCTGCAGGAGGGCGTGCCACGCTTCACGAAGAGCGCGTTCATGCGCTACGACCGCGACGGCAACATGACCGCGAACGGCGTGGCCCAGACGCTCATCCGCTCCGCCAAGCGGCTGACGTACCTCGAGGCCCAGGCCCTGATCGACGGCGACGAGGAAGAGGCCAAGAAGCACGCGCGCACCGAACCGAACTACACGGACCGGCTCAGGGAAGCCCTGCGCATGTGCGACGCGTGCGCCCGGGCGATCCGCGGGCGGCGCGAGCGCAAGGGGATGATATCGCTCGAACTGCCGGAGGTCGTCCTGATCTTCGACGAGAACGGGCGCGTGATCGACGCCGAGCGCGAGGACGACGCCTTCACGCACACAATCATCGAGATGTTCATGGTGGAAGCGAACGAGGTGCTGGCCCGCCTGTTCGAGGACCTGAACGTGCCGATCCTGCGCAGGACGCACCCGGAGCCGACGCCGAACGAGTCCGCGGACCTCCAGAAGGCCGCGAAGGTCGCGGGGTTCACGGTGCCGCGCCATCCGACGCGTGAGGAGTTGCAGGGGTTGCTGAACGCGACGCGGGGCACGGCGGCCGCACGCGCCGTCCACATGGCCGTGCTGCGGACGCTGACGAAGGCGGAGTATTCGCCCGCGCTGGTGGGGCACTTCGCGCTGGCGAGCACCGCGTACGCGCATTTCACCAGCCCGATCCGCCGCTACCCGGACCTGACACTGCACCGCGCGATGGCGGAGTACCTCGGGCGCACGGACAACGGCAAGAACCGCCCGAAGAGCGAGAAGCAGCGCCACGAACTGGGGCGCGAGTTGCGCGAGGTCCTGCCCACGACGGAGGAACTGGCGGAGATCGGGCGGCGCTGCACGCGCACCGAGGAGAACGCCGAGGAGGCCGAGCGGGCGCTGCGGCAGTTCCTCGTGCTGCAACTGATGGCCGAGCACGTCGGCGAGGCGTTCGACGGCGTCATCACCGGCGTCTCGCCCCGCGGCGTGTACGTGCAACTCAGCAAGTTCCTCGCGGACGGGATGGTGAAGGCCGAGGACCTGCCCGGCGACGTGACGCGATCCAACCAGCCCCCGCGCTGGCGCATCGACCCGCGCACGGGCGCGCTGGTGGACGCCAACAGCGGGCGGTCGTTCAACATGGGCGACCTGGTCACGGTGCGCGTCGCGGCCGTGGACCTTGCCAAGCGGCAGATGGACCTCGTCATCGACGATCCGTCGGCGCGCGCCGGCGGCAAGGCGAAGAAGATCGGCCTGAAACTGGGATCAGAGGCCCAGAGCGGCGGCATCGGTTCGGGCAAGGGCGCGGGCTTCAAGGACATGACCGGCGCGCAGCGACGCAGCCGCAGGAGCAAGTCACGCGACAAGGGGAAGAAGAACCACAGGAGAGATGGGTGATGGAACGGGAAGTCGGCATCATGAGGGACTCCTGAACAACCAAGTTGAGGATGGCGGATCGGGTGGTTGGGCGTCGATGCGGTCATGTCGATGCGAGTTTGGCCTTCTGGATGAGCCCGATCCGGGGTGCCGCGATCGTCGGCTCATCGC